>Ga0210409_10000168_pt1 | contig 135938 bp, 122 predicted proteins | sample IncBWH17MmetaG_FD_161649 | JGI IMG/M metagenome (GOLD analysis project Ga0210409, IMG submission 161649) | Forest soil microbial communities from Barre Woods Harvard Forest LTER site, Petersham, Massachusetts, United States - Inc-BW-H-17-M | ecosystem: Environmental > Terrestrial > Soil >...
TCCGTTTCAAAACCGCGTCTCCCCTAAAGAGGCGTTCGAAGGGCTTGAGCTGGGTGAAGGAAAACCTTCACGCCCAGTTCTGAGAGGGCCGGGCGGCCGCAAGGCCGCCTGGCTACTCGGTAGTAATTCCAGCAGGCCCGATTCAAACTATTACTCCGGTTGGCCGACCATACGCCCGGTATGAGGAAGGTCGTAGGGCACTTCTATGTGCAGTGCGACTACTCAGTGCGGATGGGAATCGGGAAGGGCGCGCGCTTCCTGTCTATTTTGTCGATGCGGTACGCGAAGGCGCGTCCCTCTAAAGTAATCCGAGATGGTCGGGATACTTGGCTTGCAACGAGCTCACCAGAACCTCAAACTCTGGTAGCTCGCGTAAGTTTTTTAGGTGAGGGTCCTTGAGGAAAAAAGGCCAGCACGCGAACCCACTAGTGACGCTCCGCTCCAACCACTCAAACCCAGCTTGACGCCGCTCCAACAATGCAAGTATGCACGCGATTTGGTAGTAGCTGTGGTGCGCATGCCCAAAGGATTTTGGGCTCGCACAAGCCGTCGTCAGGCAGTCCAGCGCTTTTCCCGCTGATCCAGTCGACGCGTAATAGACGCCCTCCAAACTGACAATGAGCGGTTCTTCCGGCAATAACTGAACCGCTTCGTCCAACAAGGCTCTTGCTTCTTTCAAATCTCCTGTCAGCAAGGCCAGTTGAACAGCAAAGTACACAGGATACTTGTTCTCTGGATTCTCGGCACGCCAAGCTTCGATTTCCTCGCGTGCCAAGTCGTATTCCTGGTTCCAAGCGTACACTTGCACGATGCTGTGACTAACAGCTTTTCTGGGATGAAATGGCCGTGCCCGCTCGTACATTTCACGGGCGTGCTCGAGTAGCCCGATGTGGGCCAGGATCGTGCCCAGACGGTTGTACGCTTGGGGCTGATTGCTCTGCAGAGCCAAGGCTCGCTTGAGTTCGTCAATCGCTTCCCGGTGCTGGAAGTTCCTGGACGGCCCCCAAAAGAGAAACGCGCGGGCGACGTGCCCCTCGGGCAAATCCGGATCCAGGTCCAGCGCGCGGCAACAGTGAAACTCGGCCTTCTCCCACCACGCGCTCGATGGATCAAGTTCAAAGTGACGAGTCGCGCAGACCACGGAAAGTGCGGCATGCGCCAGGGAAAATGCAGGATCTCTAGCAACCGCATTGCTCAGGTGCCGAGCAGCTTCGTCCAGCATCGCTGGATTCCCAGAGGAGCTGAGCTTGTAACCCCGCATGAACTCCGCATAAGCCATAGGGTCCTTGCTATAGCGTGGGGAGCGTTGAACTATCGCTGGACCCAACGGCCGGTTCAGTGCCATGGCGATTTGCTTGGCGATCTCGTCCTCGAGGTCGGATAGGCGGTTGAGGTCCAGATCGCGCTTCCTTGTGAAGCAAACAGTTTGCAGATGCGTGTCGAACATTTCCAATGAGAGGCGCCAAAGGCCCTTGGACATTTGAATGCCGCCGTGAACGGCAAAACGCACCCCAAGTCGCGAAGCGGCCTCCGCAGGTGTCATCCCCGCCGGCACACTCAGCACTGCTGAAGTTGGCAGGACGTCCACGCCCGTCAAATTCCCGAGGCGCGCGACCAGTGCATCGGCAAACCCCAGGCACACGCCATTGTCGTCCGTGGCCTTGCCGAGAAGCATCAGGGGCAAGACGGCCAGCGAAGTGCGCTCGCTCCGCCCGCCCGTCTTTTCCGGGACAGCTGCGCGCACAACACCCGCTCCAAAACCGGATTGTGGATAACGCGCGTCCAGCACTCTCACTGGTCCGACAAATCTGTAACCTTTGCCCACGACGGTTTCCAGAAAACGAGGCTTAGCGGAATCGTCACCCAGAGCAGTGCGGATTTTTCGCACAATATTGTTGATGTTGGGCTCGATATCGATGAACAGATCCGAACCCCACAATTTGCTTACGATCTCCTGTCGCGAAACCAACTGTTCTCGGCGGCTCACCAGAAAAATCAGCAGTTCCATCGGTTTCTTTGCGAGTTTGACTCGCTGACCTTTGCGGCGAAGCTCATAACGCCCCAGGTCCAGTTCGATCTCGCCGATTGCCGATTTCGTCCGTCGCATCAGGCCCTCAAAGGAGATTATCCCCTAAGAATCAGCAATTTGCGACGATATGGAAAGGATAGGCAAACGGTATCTGTTCTTCATTGGAATAGCCCTCCGCTCAAGACATGATTCCCACAGTTCGATACCGAACGGCGAACGACGGAGGCTCGAAAATGAAACGATACTTGTTCCTAACTCTTGCAGTGGCTGGAATATTCTCTTGGGCGGGGCTGGCATTCACCAGCGACGCGCACGATAACTCGCACGAAAAGAACGCATTCACCCCGGCTACCATTTCCTGGGGGGCAGCACCGCCCGTTGTGCGTCCTGGTGCGCAGTTTGCCGTACTCGAAGGTGACCCAACCGCCTCTACCGGCGACTTCACGATTCGCTTGAAGATGCCAGATGGGTTCCGTATCGCGCCCCACTGGCACCCGAACCGGGAAAACGTCACGATCATTTCCGGGACGTTCAAAGTCGGCATGGGCGATGAGTTTGACCCCAGCAAGATGAAAGCGTTCATTGCCGGGAGCTTTGCCTTCCTCGACCCCAACATGCACCACTATGCCATGGCCTCCGGAGAAACCATTGTGCAGGTCCACGGACAATCTCCGCTTCAGTTCAACTACGTCAATCCCGACGACGACCCCAGCAAGAGTAAGTAGTCGCTACTCGCGCACTTCAGGTGAGCACGCTAACAAGCTCCAGGAAGCGACGCGATCGCTTCCTGGGCCTAACCCAAGCGAGCGGCATCGAGAAAAGCCCGCAATAAAGCATCACTGAACGAAGAGTCAAAGAAATCGCATTTACAAAGGAGAGTTAGAATGGCACTCGATATGGACAAACTGAATGTGTTCGTAGGGCAATTCGTTGGGGATCTCGGCGCGGCTGTCCACTCTGGCATGGTGGTGATTGGCGAAAAGCTGGGGTTGTACAAGGCTCTCGCCGAAGGCCCGCTGACTTCAGCCGAATTGGCCGTTAAAACCAGAACAGATGAACGCTATGTGCGCGAATGGCTGAGCTCACAAGCTGCGGGCGGCTACGTCACCTATAACGAGCAGACTCGCAAGTTCAGTCTGAGCGAAGAGCAGGCATTTACGCTGGCGAACGAAGATAGTCCCGCTTATCTTCCCGGAGCCTTCCAATTGGCCCTGGGCGCTCTGGCCGCAGTTCCCAGGATTACCGAGGCCTTCCGATCTGGCGCAGGGATGGGTTGGAATGAGCATGATGAAGATGTGTTTCATGGCTGCGAGAAATTCTTTCGGCCAAGCTATGCAGCAAACCTTGTCAGTTCTTGGATTCCTTCCCTGCACGGCGTCCAGGCTAAGCTCGAGGCAGGCGCGCGCGTCGCCGATGTTGGGTGCGGCAAGGGTGCGTCCACCGTGCTGATGGCTAAAGCCTTCCCAAAATCGCAATTCTTTGGCTTTGACTATCACGACAAATCCATCGAGGGCGCCCGCGCAACCGCCGCTAAAGAGGGTCTCGAGGTTCGCCTCAACTTTGGCGTCGCGAAGGCCAAAGGATTTCCGGGCAAAGACTACGACTTGGTCACCGTGTTCGATTGTTTGCACGATATGGGTGATCCGGTCGGCGCCGCTACCCATGTACGCAATTCACTTAGCAAGGACGGCACATGGATGATCGTCGAACCGTTTGCTCACGATGAACTAAAAGACAATCTGAATCCCGTCGGCCGGGTGTACTACTCTTTTTCAACTTTGTTGTGCACGCCCTGTTCGCGTTCACAGGAAGTTGCGCTGTGCTTAGGCGCGCAGTCCGGCGAAAAGCGTATTCGCGAGGTGGTCACCGCCGCAGGCTTCAGTCGTTTCCGGCGAGCCGCGGAAACACCCTTTAACGTCGTCTACGAAGCTCGTCCATGAACCGTTCAGCTTTGGGGGCATTTGAAACCGGGCCTGCACGCCCGCACGGAATCGCCATGCAATAAGAGTCATGAGGAGACAGGACTGATTGCCAGCGCACTCGACATTGGGTTTGATTCACGGGCTACCCGGAAGTTAACGAGGAAGTCTTCTAACTTCCGGATTGAAGGGTTGCCCGTAATCGGGGCGCAATCGGCGGCAAGCGCCCCTGCAGCTATCAACTGCTCAGAAGCGGGCTTCCCAAGGAGCGAACTCTCAAGGGGTGCGGTTCTCGACCGTATAGTGAGCCTGAAGATACCGGATGATTTTCTGTGTGGTGTCCTCGGGGATCGCTGCGCCATAAGCTTTGTTCATTTTGTTTACCTCGGCTTCCCACGTCGCAGTGGGTAATGGCGGCTGCATGGTGACGTAGATAGGGCTGTGGCAGGTATTGCAATAAGTCTGGACCTCCTGGCGGCCATCCCCAGGGACGAGATCTGCACCAGGCACTGGGTAAGCAGAAACCTGGTAGTTCGAGTCCGGCGAAAGTTCGATGAGCGCCGTCTGTCGCAGGCTTCCGAGTTCTGCGGGACGATAATAGCCTTTTTTCAAATCCGCGAATACAACAGCGACCACCATCAGTCCGCATATGACAAGAAAGATCGCGAGGACTCTCTTCTTCATCATCGTTCTCCCGTTAGCTTGCTTTTCCGACGACAATTTCCTGCCGCTCGATCATGTTCCAGAGGTATCCCCCTGCATTCCAGACCGGCTCGTCGGGTTGCACGCTGCCTTTTTCGTCCGTTGCACGCACTGCCAAGGTACGACGTCCTTGCGACTTTGCCGTCCACGACATTCCCCAGGTGCGGAACGAGTACGGGCCATGGTCCTCGCCAAGTTCCGCCGGAAGCCAGGTTTTTCCGCCATCTTCCGAAACTTCCACGCGGTTCACGCGGCCAAATCCACTGAACGCGATGCCTTGCAGCCTGATGTTCATCCCCACAGGAATCTTCGAAGTGCCATCGGGCCAAATGAGGAAAGATCGGACAGGGAGCCGTTCTATGGGAACCGTTTTCACTTTACCTGCCTTCATATCCTCCGGGTTGGTGTTTCCCCGCGGTGTATCGGGAATCCGATATGCGGTCTTCATCCAAAAATTTTCGTCCGGTGAGTTGAGGACGCGAATCCACGTCAGACTTTTGGTCCAGTAGGTTGCAAAATATCCGGGAACGACCAGCCGCACCGGAAACCCATTGAGCATGGGAAGCGGCTCGCCGTTCATCAGGTACGCAACGATGCATTCGTCCAGGACAGCGTTCCCAAGATCAAGAGATTTGAGAAAGAGATTTGATCCGAGGCCCTTGGGCCCCTGTCCGGTCTCCAGGCCTTGAAACTGCACTTGAAGAGAGCCGCTTTTTACACCGGCCACATCGAGAAGCTCGCGCAACCGGACTCCAGTCCACATCGCGTTCCCCATTGCGCCGTTGCCCCATTGCCCTCCAGGCACGCGTGGCTGCAGGCGGCTGCGGCTATTCCCTGAACACTGATTCACTGCCGCGAGCGAGACTGGTTTGAACTTCTGCATCAGTTCAGGCAGGCTCAGGGCAAGCGGATTGTTGACGTTCCCCTCGATCTGCAGCTTCCAGTCTTTTAGGTCCACTGCGTTGGGGATGCCCTCGAGGTGCCAGCGCACGTAAAACGCTTCGTTGGGCGTGAATGCAGTACGAAAATAATGGCGCGGGGTTTCCAGCTGAACCGGCCGATCGGTCAGCAGAATCAAGGGCACCTTTTGCGGTTCCGCAACATAGGGACCAACTGAATTCCAATGTGGGTTCGCGCTGGGCCCAGTGAAAGTCTCCATCGCTTTCGTCTGAACCGGCTCCTGAGCCGCCACGGCGCTCGATCCTAGCCATCGACCAAGAGTGATTCCACCAGTCATCACTCCCAGAGTCTTGAAGATACCTCGCCGGGAGAAAGATCGGTCTGCCACGCTCATGCGGTACCCTCCAGTGTGCAAAGTATTGGGCGAAGGTGTAAAGGTGTCAACCTCTTCACAGACGTCCCGCCTGTGCTTCTTGCAGCTCAGATCTCACCCTTGATGAGTGGGAGGCGGATGCGATGATTCTGGGTGTGTGGTCGGCAGTAACCGGACTTTTCTGAGTAACCCGATGCAATACAAAGGGCGCTGACACGTGATAGTCCAAGCAATCTCCGCCAATCAGAAACCGGTTACCAGGTCCGTGATTTATTGCAGCTTTGCGTACTCCGCTTTGGCTTCTTTCAGGATGGGGATGTCGGAGTCGGCGTGTTTCCAGAGTGTGAGGAAGTCCTGATAGGCTGCTTTCGCCTTGGCAGAATCACTAGACAACGCCACGCCGAGCGGGGTATCGCTCCTCGCCCGCCGTGAAAGTTATCTTTCCTCGTCCCTCCGTGCGAAGAGGCCTGAGTGGTTCAGAAGAACATGCCGTTGTGTTCGGTGCCGAATTGCGCGAAGTTGGTGTGCGTCGTTGCCGGGTCGGATTCGAAGTGGAAGCCGTGTCCGGTATCCTTCGGCGTGGTGGCAGAGACGGCAATCTTTGCCGAGCACTCGAAAAAGTCGCCGCGGAATTTGTTCGTCGCGTCTTTGAATCCTAGGACGCTCCGGGTCACTCCGCTCCATTCGATTTTCATCGAGTTAATGATGGCGCTGAAGATCCCCAGCGCGTGCGTCGGGTCAAAACTGTTAGGGACCGTGAAAGCGTCAAACAGGCAGACATTGTGGACCAGCAACTCCGCAGTCCCGCCGTCAATGTCCACTTTCCCACTGCCCTCGGGGAACGGAGTACCCCACAAAACGAGAGAACCAGCCGCGATTCCCGGGTCATACGAGTGAAAGCCCAACGGGCTCCCATTGGGGGTGGCGGGAGTCGCCCCCAAGCTGTCCAATCATATGAATCCTATGGATGCGCGGTGCCGCTCGCTGTCGAGTCCGACGAAGATGCCGTCCATTAAGCGCATGTCGGCGTGGAAGTCGTATTTGGCGCTTGCGCCCGTGTTGAGGTTTGTGCCCATACCCGAGAAAACCAAATCGGCGTTGGCGATCACCCCGCTGAAGTCGGTGATGATCGACGGGTCGTGGCCCGTATTGGGGCTGGTCGCCGGATTGGCATCAACTGGGCCAGGGAAGAAGAAGTGTGCGCCCGGGGGCGTCGAGATATGAGGGATGGGCCGGGGAACGGCCTTGCACTTTTTGCGATTCTCTTCATCGTCGTCGTCCGCGAGCGCCGACAACCGCAGTCCAGAGCCAAGCAAGAGTCCGGCCCCGGCGGCAGTGCCTGCTGCCCCACGAATGAGGTTGCGCCGGCTCACAGATTTCTGGTGAAGCTTTTTCCATGAAATAGAATCTTGTTCGTCCATTGTTGTTCTCCTTCTACTCGCCAGCGCACATAAATCGATTGTGCTCACTGGAGGGTAACGGCCCGGGTCCCGAAAATAGCTGCCGAAAAACCATGAGAAAAAACACGGGAAAAAGGGAGAGTGGCAATGACTCTGCGCCCGTCAGTTCAGACTTGTCAAGCTGAAAATGAGGTAATGAGAGTACTCACGCTCGAGGAGCTCTGAAGAAGTGTTTCAGAATTCATTACGAGCAGCCCGGTTGCATACGTTTCGTTTTCCTAGAATCGCTTGACACTCTACTCCCCGGGGAGCGAAACACAAAGTTCTGGCCGAAGTCGGCAAGCCGGAAGTAATGGTGCGGTCGCGTTTACTGGGATAACTTCCCCATAGCTCCTCAATCAGGAGTTAGCCGCGCTCGCACGAAAAGGATAGACAGACCATTGCTTCTTTATTTACCTTGTTTGGAGGCGGCAACTTCCTTCGCATGAGCTACTAGCGCGTCGAACCGTGGGTCGCCATGCAGGGCATTTAATTCCGGGTCTTCGCCGAGTGTAATGGCTTCCCTGGGTAACATTCCGTGATCGACAGCCTCGCGCAGCAGCTCCAGCGCTTTGTCAGTCTTTCCCTGTTTCGCCTTCATCGTGCCGAGGCTATACAGGGTTTCTGCGGCTTCCGGACTATCTGGGCCAATGACCCGCCGTTCGAGATCAAGCAAGTCGAGAGACATCTTCTCGGCTTCGTCAAACGCTCCAATAGTTCCTTTGATCTCAGCCTCGTTCATCATATAGTGGATGGTAGTCAGGTTTGGCATTCCGTCGCTTCAGGGTACCTGCGGCACCTGCCACGACACACCGAATGTCGGCAACCACTCCTTCCCCACGCCTTTGAACATCGGGACTGGCGACCCCCGTCCAAATAACCCCTCAGTCAATTTGGGAGGCCTGGATGTGAGCTTTCTGCCGGAGATAACGGTGTGCAAAACGGACGCGACTACGGGTTTGCCGACCAACAACTGCAAAACCACAACCGATCTCGGCCAAGCCTTGATCGACGGCCGGTTCGATCATGTTGGCAAGATCAAGGGACCGATACTGCGCGGTCTCGCCGGACGCGCGCCGTATTTCCATAACGGATCAGCAGCCACTCTGATGGACGCTGTCAACTTCTACGATACCCGCTTCGGTCTTCACCTTTCCCAGCAGGACAAGGATGACCTTGTCTCGTTCTTAAGGACGCTGTAGCAATTGTTGGATGTTTCGAGTTTTCGGAATATTCAATTCGGGTCCAGAAACCGCCACGGGAACTGTCACGTTGGCTTCCGGACGAATTGTCGGCAACCCTTACCTAATCGCGTTACGTCAGAGTTGCCTGTCACTCGGGCACAATCGCCAGGCTGACAAGGTGGGCCACATCTCCCGTTAGCCGGCTTTAGGTGCCCCGACGGAGCGAGGCGGAGCAGATTTGCCTCGCCACATCACCTCAACCCAAACTGAATTTGCCGGGGAGTAGTGGAAGTAGCTGTAATAACTCTAGCCGGAGGCGACGGCCCTCCGGTCGGCTCCCTCGACAATCCAACGGGAAGAAATTCTTTCGTGAAATAAAGTTGCTTAACGCGCATGGACGGCACCTGCCAGTCCTGTGATCTTCGCGGTGTTCGTCGCGCGCCTTGCGGCGAGCGTACGGCTTCCGGTCCACACCAGTTGCAATCCTGCAAATATTGCCACCATGGCAACAGCCGTCTTCAGCCTGTTCGCGGGAACTCTCTTCGCCAGCAAGCACCCAAACACCACTCCAGGAACACCACCTAGAAGAAGCTGGAAAAGTATCGGCATGCTGATCGAGCCATAAGTCCAGTGAAAAGCGCTGCCTATCACCGCCAATACCAGTCCAAAGAGCAAGTCCGTTCCAACAACTTGCGCGGGGGTCATTTCAGAATAGTTCAGCAGAAGAACCGTCCCCAGCGCGCCCGCGCCCGCGGAGGAAAATCCCGATTCCATTCCAATCGGCAGAGCGAGCCACGGAAGCCAGCGATGGTTCTTTCCAGCGAACGCTGGATTTTGCACCCGCCTGATAAAGGTCACGCTTGATGAAGCCGCCAGGAGAACACCCAGCAGCAGGATTACCACTGGGTTTCCCGCGTCTCGATTCAACAAACGGAGCACCCAAGTGCCCACAAGAAGTCCTGGAACTGCTCCTTGAAGCAACAGCCACAGATAGCGCGAATGGATGTGCTTCCCGAACAGATAAAAAGGAGCTGCAATTAAACGCAGCACGCCCGCAAACAAGAACGCCGTTCCGACGGCTTCTCCGGCCGTTAGTCCGGCGAGCAGCACGAGGGCGGGAACCGTAAAACTTCCCCCACCGATCCCTGTCAATCCCACCGCAATGGCAATGATGAATCCAACCAGGTAGTACATCACTGGCCTCTCTCTGAAAACGTGTGGATCCCGCATTCCAGCTTTGTTCCGCCCCAGCGGCCCGAGCGAGGGTTGTTCGGGTCGTCTGGAATTGCCGTGCAGGGCTCGCAGCCGATGCTCAAATAGCCTTGATCGTATTGCGGCAAATAGCTGATTTGGTTCTTGGCCGTATACTCCCGTACTTGTCCCCAGGTCCAATCTGCGAGGAGGCTCACTTTCAAAAGCTTTTTCCCGGTCGGCAAGCGGTGTTCTTCAATCTTCTTGAGATTCTTCCGCGTGGGCGATTGTTCTCGCCGCAATCCGGTGAACCAAAAGTCAAACGGTTCAAGCGCGCGCATGAGCGGTTCAACCTTGCGCAATTGGCAGCACCGCGTGGGCTCGCTGCGGTACAGAATGCCGAACGCTGATTCCTGTTCCGCGACCGTTTGCGTGGGCAGCACGTTGACCAGATTGAGAGACCACTCCCTCGCGATTCGATCGCGATATTCGTAGGTCTGCGGAAAGTGATATCCCGTATCGAGAAACAGTACCGGCAAGTCCGGCATTCGTTTTCTGAGGAGATGTGTCACTACCATGTCTTCCGCCTGAAAGCTGCTGGTCAGGCAAACGTGTGTGCTCTGCTTCGACGCGAGCACGGCTTCGAGCGCTTGCTCAGGTGCGAGACTTTCCAGTTCCGCAGCGATACGATCCACTTCCATTTAATTGACCTCTTCCTGATTCTTTTGCGGCTTTGCGAGCCGCAAGGAGTCCGCTAGCGCCAGGGCGCGCCGCAAAACTTCTTCATCGTTGGCGTTCTCGTTTTTTCGGGGGAGGTCGAACAACCGGGGCTTTGCTTCCAAAGCAAGGTGTTGTTTCGTTTCGGTATCGAGGGCTGCTCCCGAATAAATAGAAACGGCTCCAATCCTTTGGGCCGCACGAACCGAGTCTAGAAGCGTGCCGCCCGTTGCTTCGTCGTCAAAATGCAGTACTTCGAAACCTTGGTCAAAGAGAGCGCACTCCAACTTCGAAGCTAGAGCAGGCTGATTCTCTAGCAAGAAAGTCGCTGGGTAGTGCCCATGCCGTTCGTAGCGTTTTTGCGCACTGACCCGTTTCTCCGCGATTTCCAGTCCGAGTCCTGCTGTTTCCAGCCTCGGTTGGTCGGGCAAATCTTCTTGGATCATCCCTGCGCCAACCGTGGCATTGGAAATCGCATCGATCAGGATGAAACTGCCCGTTGTCCGATTGCTGGCATACGGATCAAAGAAAAGCGGAACATGGGCCTCGAATTCGACGGAGGCAATGTCGTTCATGTTCAGTTGCGTCGCCTGTTCCTGTTCGAGCGTATTGACGTTGACGCGATGGCGAATCTGTACCGCGCGGATTTTTGTTTGGCGGGCCGTATGCTTCACGAGATACGTGCGGCCGACTTCCAGCGGCATCTCATGCAGCCAAACGACCATAGCGCGGAATCGTTTGGACACGCGCGGAGCATTCTTGGGAGACACCAGCATGTCTCCACGGCTGAGGTCGATCTCGTCTTCCAGCCGCAGGGCTACCGACATCGGAGCAAACGCTTCCGGCAAATCGCCGTCGTAGCTGACAATCGAATGCACTCGCGTTCTCCGTCCAGACGGCAGCGCCAGCACATCGTCCCCGGGGCGAAGCACTCCACTCACGACACGGCCGGCAAATCCCCGGAAATTAGCATCGGGACGAATCACTATTTGTAAAGGGAATCGAAGGCCTTCAAGGGCATCGCCCGCAGTGAGAGGTACGGTTTCCAAGTGATCGAGCAGCGTTGGTCCCTGATACCAGGACGTCCGCTTGCTGCGATTGACGACGTTGTCTCCCTCAAGCGCGCTGATGGGCACGCACTGTGTGCGGCCAATTTCCAGTTGTTCTGACAAGATCAGAAAATCCCGCTCAACTTTCAGAAATACATCTTCGCGGTAATCGACGAGATCCATCTTGTTTATCGCAGCGAGAACATTACGTATCCCCAGCAGCGAAGCGATGAACGCATGACGCCTTGTCTGCGGAAGGATTCCCCTGGTGGCATCCACAAGAATCACGGCAAGGTCCGCCGTGGACGCACCAGTGGCCATGTTGCGCGTGTACTGTTCGTGCCCGGGAGTGTCCGCGATGATGAATTTTCGCCGGGGCGTCGCAAAATAGCGGTAGGCCACATCGATGGTGATGCCTTGCTCGCGCTCCGCGCGGAGGCCGTCAGTCAGCAGGGAAAAGTCGATCGGGCCCGAGGAGCGGTTGACGCGGCTCTTCTTCACCGAGGCCAGCTGGTCTTCGTACACCGCTTTCGAGTCATGGAGCAGCCGCCCGATTAGCGTCGATTTGCCGTCATCGACGCTTCCTGCCGTCGTGAATCGAAGAAGATCCACCTCCCGGTTCTGGTCGAGGGACTCTACGGAGTGCTCGCGCAATGTCTCTTGCATCTTGGGAATCACTAGAAATACCCTTCCCGCTTCTTCATCTCCATCGAACCTTCCTCATCGTGATCGATCGCGCGGTTTTCGCGCTCGGAACGCCGGAACGAGATCATTTCCTCAATAATTTTCGCAACAGAGTCTGCTTCTGAACGGATGGCGCCTGTGCAAGGAACGCATCCAAGCGAGCGCATCCGGCACTTCAGCATCTGCGTCTTTTCGCCGGGCAAAAGTTCCTTTGCGCCGTGGATCAAGATAATCGAGCCGTTTCGCAGCACCACTTCCCGTTCTTTCGCGAAATAAAGAGGAACAATCGGAATGTTTTCCGCCTGGATATAGAGCCAGACGTCGAGCTCGGTCCAATTCGACAGTGGAAAAACTCGAATGCTTTCCCCTTTGTCGATCCGGGAATTGAAAATATTCCAGAGTTCCGGCCGCTGGTTCTTGGGATCCCATTGCCCCAGTTGATCGCGGAACGAGTAGATCCTCTCCTTGGCTCTCGATTTCTCTTCATCCCGCCGCGCTCCTCCAAACGCAGCGTCGAATCCCCCTTCCGCCAGCGCATCGAGTAGCGATTGGGTCTTCAACAAACCGCAACATTTGTGCGTTCCCAGCAAGAATGGATTGGCACCGGCGTCCAGAGCCGGCTGATTTTTGTGCATGATGAGTTCCGCCCCGAGCTGCTGCGTGTAAGCGTCACGGAATTCGATCATCGCGGGGAATTTGTAGCTGGTGTCAACATGCAGCAGCGGGAATGGAATCTTTCCTGGGAAAAACGCTTTCTGCGCCAAACGAAGCATTACCGAGGAGTCTTTGCCAATCGAATAGAGCATCACCGGGCGCGCAAATTCAGCCGCAGCTTCGCGCAGGATGTGGATGCTCTCCGCCTCCAACGCTCTCAAGTGATTCAATCGCCGCGGGACCCGCGTAACAGTCCCACTGTCGTGCGTCGAAGCCACCGCCGGTTCCAAAGACGACATTTCGGATACGTGCGTCATGAATCTCCGTGTGAAAACGAAAAACCCACCTGCCAGGTTTCCGGCGGTGGGTTGGCTACAATCTTGCAGTAAAAGGCTCTTTACAAAGCTGGCTTTTCACCTACACAAGACACAGCGGCCCTCGCCGTCATTTGAGAATGACAACAACAGGCAGCGGTCGTTGGAAAAAAGGAAGTCACAAGAGTGAATGATACCCAATACCTATAGACGCAGCAAATCACCTTTTTGCTTCCGTGCCATCAATATTTTGGATGGTCGACCCCCTGATTTGGTTACTACGTAGGTTGTCGTTCGCCAAGGCCACCGAGAACCATGCATTTTTTCTCACAATCTTCCGTTTGTGACTTTGGTGAAATCGACGCCGAGCTTCTCTGCGGCCTGGGCAAATGACAGTTAAAAGCTTGCCAGTTTCATCCCCAAGAGTGCGAAGCGGCTTGGGGTGTGTGACAACGAAACGGATGTCCCCACAATCGTTTTTGGAAGGCCGTGAGGACCTCGGGGCGAGGAATTCGAGCACAGATCGCCGGCGCTGTCGATGCGCGCTCCCTCACGCTAGTCTAGCGATTTCAGGAAGATCGCGGACGAGGGTCCCGCGGCACCCGCTGCACACTTGGTCGAAGGTTCGTTTCTATGACCGTCGTCGTTACTTCTTGCAACTATCGCTTACCATGCTGACCTTAGTCACGTTGAGGTGGCCGTGTTCGGTCGCATCCTTGTCCACACCATGCTCTTTCATTTCATCTTTAACATCTTCTTTGGCGCCATGCATGTCGGCATTTCGCACCTTGCCGGTAACAGTTACGGTGTGGCCTGCGTGAGGCGAGAGCTTGACCGTATCGCTGTGAAGCTCCCAGGTGCTGCCATTCCCGGTGGTCAGCTTATATTCATGATCGCCTTCGGCCTTCGACAAACAGCCAGTCAAAGTGCGATAGTCCGCACTTTTGTCCTGCGCGAACCCGGCCGCCGGAACCAGGAACATGGCACATAGTGCGGCCACGCCCAACAATAATTTGCTCTTCATAATGTTCTCTCCCTTTTTCCTTTTGAGAAACGGATAGCCACCCGTTCCTCTGTATTCGCGAAGTGCTTCACTGCGCCTGGGCCAAAACTAGATAGGCACCGCTGGCACACCGATGGAACTCGCCCCAAGCAGAGCCGAGATTCCAGCTTTGGAGGGCAGGATGATTAGCCTACGCGATCCTTCTACTGCCCCCCACGAAATGCAAAACGAGGAGTATCAGGCCCACTACGAGCAGAACGTGAATCAGGCCGGTGCTAACGTGGAAGGCGAGAAACCCAAGCAACCAAAGCACTAACAATACCGCTGCGATTAAACCAAGCATGTCTCTAACTCCTTCTTTACTCAGTGGGAGAGTCAGGGGATCTCGTGCCGGTGAGAGCTGATGTCCCACGCGAAACGAGTATAGGAGTTTCGGTAAAGGCACGTCTGTCCCTTTTGGGACACTGTCGCGCGATGTGGACCGTATGCATGACGGGCCGAGGCACCCGTGGCATCCTTGTCGACAATCGGGGGGAACGGCGGCAAGTAGCTGTTCACAATTGCACAGACTACTGCCTTCGTCGCCGCTAGCATGGCTCCCGACTTTGATGGTAACGAATTTAATGATGCTTCCCGCAATCAGCAGGCTAACTTTCTGCCCGTTTCACTTACGTGATTTGTGGATGGTCTGGGGGCAACGGCGAAATTCCCTGAGGCATTGCAACGTTTTCTGCGTTCCAGGCTGCACCGAGAAAGACGATCATCACTGAGAGCTCCATCCACGCCATCAAGCCGATAGCCGCGGCCAGTCCACCGAATACAAGTCCATAGTTCATCTTCCGGACGTAAATTCCAAAGAGCAAATTGACGCCCCGCCACAGAATCGTGGCCGCCGCCGCTCCAGGCAGGGCGGAGCACCAAGTCGTTGTGCCCGGTCGCGCAAGGCGATAAATCAAGGCCAGGACGAGCATCGCCAAGATCATCCCCAAAACGGGAAGAACGACGTACCAGAGACCGCGAATCAGCAGGGATTCGTCAAATCCGGGAGTTATCCAATCGCGTATTGGCCGGCCAAACGTACTCAAGGCTACGGCCATGAGCCATACTACAATCGTCACGGAGAACAAGAGCAAACCACGAAGCTGCCGCTGGAGAAAGGAATATGTGCCGTGTTCACCATAAATTAGCTCGATGCCTTTGACGATGAGCTTCATCACCTGCAAGCCCACGAGCAGCGTTCCAACCCAACCGAAAAGCGCCAGGTACCAGGCGTTCACCTCCTGTCGTAACACGTATGCGGATATGAGTTGCCAACTACCGGGGGGCAGAATCGCCGAAATCCGCAGGGCGAGATCCTGACCACCTTCCCCTTCCAAGGAACTCTTCATGAGACTCAGGGCAGTCAGCAGGACTGCAAAGAACGCCAGGAACATATTGAAAGCCACCGCCTGCGAAACCATACCGCATTGCGGAATGACTCTGGCCAGCGTTCGAAATAGCTTCTTGGCAAGAGTGGTTAGCACCATTCCGGAATTATACTGTTCGCTTCCGTACTATGCAGCGCGACACTCACGGGATACTGCGGCAGCGGAAAACGCCAAGAGCCAGTCAGATCTGGTAAACGACTTACCAGGCACTGGAACCTAAGTCCTTGCGTGCGAACCCCAGCCCCCGGGTGTTCACAATTGCACAGACACGCGCCTCCACCGCCACTAGTATGCGCACTCACCCAGACCCCGCCGAAGGAGGCCGGATTATGCGCATCAAGATGTTTGCTGCTTTCGTAACAACACTGCTGCTCGTGGCACTCGCTGTGAACATTTCTGCCGCGGCAGCTGATCAGCACTCTGGGACCTGGAAAATGAACCCTGCCAAGTCAACGTATAGCCCCGGACCAGCGCCGAAGAGTAACACTGTAAAGATCGACTCTGACGCAGGTAGCGTCAAGCTCAGTGCAGACGGAATCGACGCCGCAGGGAATCCGACGCACGTCGAATACACCGCAAAATATGACGGCAAGGACTACCCGATTACCGGCGTGCCGAACGCTGATACAGTAGCGTTAGAACGGCCCGACGCTAGCACGATCCGGTCCACTATGAAGAAAGGCGACCAGGTTGTGATGACCGTGACATCGGTAATCTCCAAGGATGGAACGACACGGACTTCGACATTCAAGGGCAAGAACGCCGAGGGACAGGACGTAAACAACGTCGTCGTTTACGACAAACAGTAAAGCGATTTCTTTAATTATTCATTGCTGATGGGACCGGGAGTCTCTCGCAGATCGTGGGCAAGCTTGCGTCGTTTCCTGTCCTAGAACGTTGGGCATTGCCTGGAAGTTTGACGGGGATCCGTATGCTTACTGGCGCACCTTCGAATCCGGCGCCGACGTGGCTTGCTGTTTCGGCGCCTCACACACATATTTTTTGATTGTTACTTGCGCAACCAAAAAGATGGTTTTTTGATCTCGCTTTTCCGGGTTGTCTTTGATGAATTGGAGCACCAAGTCAAGAGTAGTTCTGAGGGTCGCGCTGTCTGGGACGCAAATGCGCTGACCGGTGTCGGACCAATTGAGCGCGAGCGTGCCGGCCACCCCAGCGATGTAGGCGAGGCAAACGTCGGGCGGACGATTGTTCTCGTATTGGCAAACTGCCAAAAAGTCGTTCCCGCTGTTTATGATGTCCGAAGTTTTCTGGGCCTTTGCTGCGCTTGATGTCGCCAGCGCTAGAACTGCCATTGTCAGAGTTTTTATATATCGTGCCTTCATGGCTGGGTTCTCCCTCGTACCCTTTCACCATGACCCGCACCTCCAAAGCTCCGCAATAGTACCTTTCTCTAAGAGTTAACGAAGACGGACTAAGCGGACCGCCGACTCAGAGATTTTCCACGCAGCGGTTCTGTGCCCCATCAACCTGGTAGTGAACAACTTACTGAAGACACCATCACTCACTGGACGTATACAGCGGCTTTAGTTACGGGAGCTTTCTTTCGGCTCCTGAGGGTTGTACGCAGCGTGCAGTCGCAGTTGAATGGTTCATGTCGTCGCGCTGGCAGCGGCCGCTTGATCAAGAACTTTCGCTGCCTTGCCCGCCTCGGCGACCCCGAAGATCAGGAAAGTTGCATTGGCGTCGGGCCCGGCTCCGCTGTAGCCATAGTTGATGTTGATTCCCGCTAGGCCGAGCCGTGACGCGGCAAGCGCCAGCTCGCCGGGATGATGGACAAGTCTCACCAGCGCAACTTCGGTCTCCGTGTAATCCGTGCGTCGGTCATCAAAAACAGTTTTGGCCACTGACGGATTGTCCAAGACGAGACGTACGGAGCTATTGCAATTCTCGAGAGGGAACGATTGAAACGCAAGAATATTGACGTCCTGTTCGGCGAGGGCCTGACAAAGCTTGCCAAGCGTTCCAGGCCGATCTTCTAGTCGGATTGTGAACTCCTTCGTGGTGGGCATGGGAGAAACCTCCTTAACGGTGTGCCTCGGGGACTGGCTGGGCGGTGCCGGCGAGATTCAACGTTGCCAGAATCCTACTCCTGCCAAGCGAACGCATCAAGGCTCCGCGCAATTGGCTAATAGTGCAATACGTCTCTACGTGCGCATAAAACCGGTTTTCTGGCGTCAATCTTAGGTCAAAGGAAGTGAAATCCATGCACGCAGCGGCGCCCCGGCCGTGAGGAAGAGATCAATGACCGCAGTACTCGTTGCCTTAGGAAAGGGAGTGCGCGCTATTTTTCAATTTGCTCAACCGGATTAATCTCCCACCAGTGAGTCCCCACTTTGGCTTCGTACCGGGTGATCCCCTTAACGGTGATCGGCTTTCCAACTTGAGGCACATCGCATGGAAGCTTGGGTATGCACTTAGAAATGATGCACCGCGCTCGGTCCATGCCTTCCACTCGCGGGTTTTCACAGATGCGAATGTCGGTGTCGCCGTCGTCTCGTTTTGTAACCTGAGTCACGAAGCCACCCACAGAGACGTGGGCTGCCATTTTGTCCGTCCAGCGATTCGCATCTTCTGCAATCAACTCACCAATCGATAGTTCGACATAGGCGCGCTTCGACGGTGGCTCCGCTGGCTTAGCAGGAGGAGTCGCTGGTTTTGCCGCTGGAATCGCACTCTTGCTTGAAACAGGTTTCTGCGCTGCCGTTTGCACTGCCCAAAGCATTGAAAAGACCAGAAGGACAACAAACAGATATGCAACGGATTTTCGCATTTTGGCACCTCGCGGAAAACTTCCCCAAGACTGCTGCTAAATCCATGATAAGTGGCGCGAAAAGACACTGCAGCGAGTAGTGACGTCGAGTAACCCTAATGGTAAATGGACTTCCATACAGGATGGAGGGCGGCCGAGAAACAATGCACGGCCTATGCCGAACGTGATTTCTTCCAAACCAATGGAGGCAAATCTAAGTTGGCAGCGTACTTCAGATGGGCCTTCGCATACGCAATCAGGACAGGTTGCTTTTGCCCATCAGGGAAACAAGAATTGGACACCAAGTTCCTCGTCGTTCGCGGGCTAGGCCTCGCTAAACGGCAACTCTGAAAACAACGCATTTATATAGCTACTCTGGAGCGGAGGTGTGCCTGATCCAACGTTCAGCGTCGTTGGATGACGCTGTATGGTGCGTTGGCAGAAATTCTTAGTTACAATCCGAGCCATGGCTACGCCCGAACAGCGACTTGTAACTGACTCGGCACGGCTGTTTGCGGCCAGCAAGAGATATTCAGCAGTTCTCCGCAGAGCCATCGTTAGCCAATCGACTATGAGTGCCGCTCTAGAAATTCCGAAAGTTTCGGGCGCACTCAAGGACATGGTGCGATACGAGCACCATGCTGGCGTTACTGACCTACAGTCACTTCTGAAAGAAATAATGCCGACTGAAACCGTTGATCCTGTTGGAGACTTTGACAAGATTGGGGAGTTTTTGGCCCAGCAGACCGCAGTCAATTGCGAGAGGGTAATCGCAGCGGCGGTAGTTGTCCTCTCTCACTCGACTGCTGATGATGTCTTTACTGCGGCTTGCGAACTAGCAATAGAGCTTGACCCCGCAAACTGGATTCCTGAATTAAACATGAAAAGCAAGGTTCCACTAGGTCTGCTAAAGCAGGAAGGCCCATCTGGCGTCTTCGCGGTCGAACTCGAAAGGCTTCGACAGAAATTACCCCGAAGGTCGCTTCCGAGCCGAGCCGAGCTGTTCTTTAGGCACGTCAAAATTCGCCACCATCCAATGTTGGGGCCAGCAGACAATCGATATTTTCGGGTGTCAAGATTGAAAGAGGCGGACGACTTGAGAAATAGTGTCGTGCACGGAAGCGGCTTGCCTCAAATAAACTTGGATCTAAGTACGAGCACAATGTTGTTCTTGCACGAAGCTGCCATCACTGCCATGAGATCGCTAACTTCTTCGTACCGTCTCCCCATAGAGTGGACGATTTTGTTGGATAGTAGAGCAGAAGATATGAGTTGAGAGGTACAGAGTTAGACCAGGAAGGTCCACAACCCGTAGTCGACGGTCAGCCGCGCTTTGAGGTGGAAGGTTTCTGACTACGCTCTCGCCGAGGTTCCGCAGTGCGTTAAAAATGTCGCAGGCCCTCCTTTAAGACCATATGCCTCGCTTCCACGCTTCGCCCCGGATTATCCAAATCCCACGGCACTCATTCGAACGGATAGGTGAAGAAGTTTGAATACGAGAAACGGATGGAATGGTCACGGACCCGGTTGTTAAACCAAGCCGTTTCTGGAGTTAGAGGTGAATAGGTTGGCGAAACCAGTCAAGAAATGACGCAAAGAGTTTCGACCGCTTGGCGAAGATATGCGATTGCTTCCTGAGCCACTCGATGAGCACCCGCACTCCACAACCCAGAGATACCGCGCAGAACACCAGTCCCAGATAGCCGCAAATGAAGCGGGCAAAATGAGTGATGGGTCCCGGCACACTCATGTGCAGGGCCAGAACAAACAGGACACTTCCAGCCAATCCTGCGGAGATGATGGTCTTCCACCACAATTGCCACGAAAAATGTTTGGACCACCAACGGTCGAAAACACGATTCCGACTGATCATCGGCATTGAGTCAGAGCGCGCCGCGCCTGGAGCTTGGGTGTCGGCTCCCCAGTTACGCAGCTGGAAAGCTTCATAATTGTCCGCTTCCACTCGCAAAATCATTTCTTTGTAGATATCCACTTCCCAGCGTCCGTCGAGGCGAAAACGGAGCGCATTATTCGATTCGTGGACGACCAGTCCACGGAGGGGAACTAACGATTCTCCAGCTTTGATTTGCAGAACTACCTGGCGACCCAACCAATCCGAGTAAGTTTTTGACATATCTGTGACCACACTCCCCGACCCGACCCGACACAATCGCAAAGGAGACAATGGAATGTCTGCCCAAAAGTGAACATTCTTTGATTCTGTGCCAATCGCGTCCCTTTCACTGAGTGGATTGCCGGGCTGGCCTGGGAGAAGGTGCGGTTTCCCGGGGGCGACATGATTATAACCCCGAGAAACCTACGCCTGGTACCTCACTCCGCAAGTGCAAGTTAGGCGAGGTGCTGACGTTGCTTATGAACGTGAGGACTCGAGAGTCGAAATCGGTAGTGGCGCTGATCGCAGGATCCACAGCCAGCATGGGTAACTGGAGTTCAATACAGGATGAAGGATGGGCGAGAAACAATGCACAGCCTACGTCGAACGTGACTTCTTCCAAACCAATGGAGGTAAGTCTAAATTGGCGGCATGCTTCAGATGGGTTTTCGCATATGCTGCGGCCTTTTCTTTTCCCTCTTCGATATCAGCCACGGACTCGGAAGGTGCAATCCAATTCTTATTTTTGACGTTATAGACCGATGCCTGCACACCGAGCGCATTGTGCTCCGAGAACAGCCGCAAGTGCTCGCCGCCCAGCTTGATTTCAGCCCAAAAGCCCTCATCCAGCATTCGGAAACTCCGACTCGCGGCACACAATCAGATCACTTAAATACCGGGCCCGCAAGAGACAAGTTAGCACCTTTGGCGGACTGGGAGTTATGAAGGAGGACGAAACCGAGATGATTCTTCGGACTTTACGGCACGACTGAAGTCGAACCCTGCTGCCGTGCGCTCCCAGAAAATTCGGAATTATTAGGCAGGCCCTAAAAAGTGACCTCCACAGAGCAAATTAGACAGGGTGGTGAGGTTGTTTATGTACTTGAGGATTCGAGAGTCGAAATCGGTAATGGCGCTCATCGCAGGATCCACACCTGTACGGGCTTATGAAAAGAGTGTTGTGAAGGACATGCTCCAAGAGCCCCTTTCTTCTCGATCTGTAGATTGAGGGGCTACCGCAGTTGGGACAATTAAACGACTTCCTGAAGATACCCATGACAAACTTCTCCCGTTCTGGCTGGGTCCTGGATTGTATACCAAAATCCAAGCAGCGGCGTAGGCGGATCGCAAGGGCGGGGGGACTGGCTGCGGGGTTTCTTGTCGTCAAGACGGGCGACGTCGTATTCGAGTGTTATACCGACCTCTGTTTTCTGTCGCAACTCTGGACTCCCGGCCGACGCGCGGTGTTCTCAGTGATGCTTTTGCTCCGAGCAAGCTGCACAATCATTCCATACGCGCCTGCGGTCTCAATGGAATCCGGGCGAGATCATGTACAACCTAGCCTTCCTATCTAAATTTATTTCACGACGAACCGGGCTTCACCGACCCAGTCATCAATATGGCTATCATTAGGCGCGGGATGAAAACTTTTCGCGACAATTCGATAAGTGCCCGCGTCCTTATATATGTGCGACAACCCTTGTCCGCAGTCAGTTCCGATGGGACCCGTTGGCGATCCCGAGCCGTCGCCCCATTGTATGGAATAGCTGCAGCCCACCCATTTGCTGTATTTGCCTTTGCCGAGGTCGGTCAGATTTTTCGGACCGGTGATCCGCGCGGAGCGGGAAGTGTCACCCGCCACTACAGAAAGCTCAGTTCTTTCGGCAGGAGCTGCGGACGATATCGGAAACAACGTCAGCAAGGCGAATGCGAACTTGATTAGCATCATGGAACGGCCCGCTCCTTCCGTTTACTTTTACCTATCGCAGTGCTGGTACAAAAGCAAGTCTCTGAATCCAAGGATAAGTGCGGGTCGCTTGGCCGCGCTTGAGATCGAAAATTCCGCGCAGCCTGCAACTTTTTTTTTAGGAATCGAGGACGAAGCAGGGGACCCTCGGCTTGGGTTCCGGATTGACCGCTACCTAGTCGCCAGAAATCTGGGTCTCAGTCCTCCTCAAGTCCTGAGAAGTGGCTATTCGTCGAAGTGACTTCCAATACAAGCGCGTTTACCAGGACTTCTGCTGGGTCAGTCAAAACGATAACGAAGAGCCTCTGTTACGGCCCTATATCCAATTCGCCGGTAAATGGAATTTGATGTGGGGTTGCCCAAGTCCGTGTAGAGAATGCACCGATACCCGCCTACACGATGATGCTTTGACAAAGCATGAACGCAGGCTGCTGCGTAGCCGTGCTTTCGCTTTTCGGGTGGCGTATAGACTCCAGACAGCCGAACCACGCCTTGTGCTGGTTCCCGGCTTACGGCCATAGACGTCGTCTCTCCGTTTTGATCCCAAACCCAGAGCTGTCCGGCGGCCAACCCTCTGTCTAGGCGAAGTTCCGTATCGTTTGCAGACTCACCAATTTCATTCTGAAACGCACGAGTCCATTGAATCATCAAACTACGGTCGCTCGGATCTGCCTGCCGTAACTGACCTTCGGTACGGGGAACTTCTCCCAGCTCCAAGAGTTCGTAGAGACGCATCCCCTGGAAGGGTGTGGCCGCTAATTTACATCGTTCACCCCATTGCCCAGCGAAGCTTGCTGCTGTTGCCGCGTCTCCACTGACACCGGGCAGGTTCACGCCAGCTTCGGCAATCGCATCCACCATTGCTAGCACCGCTCGCGATTCCATCGGTGTCAGAGTCGCGGGGTAGTCTAGAGGTGACTGAACGACCACGCCGACGGTTTTCTCTCAGTGAAATGCGATCCAATACCGGCCTGGATCACCCTGAGCCACGCGGGAACGGAGAATCGACAGAATCATATTGTGCAAAACTGGTTCCGATGAAAGGAACTCATCAGCGCTCCTCAAGACGAACCCAGGATCTTCGCTAAGCAGCACTTTGAATTCCATGCGGGAGATCTTACCTGAGTCGGAGCAGCGGTGTGAATCGCTCCACCCTAAGGCCCGCAATGGGGAGCGAGTGACGGGCTATGCGGAACTAACCGAATTACTTCCGTTTTTGCCTACCATTCGGGAGTTGTCGCCTAGCGGCTCGAATCGAGGATCAGTTACGATAGTGTCGACCAGGGCTGGCTTTCTTAAAGGAGCTGATGCCATTCTAGCTGGTGAGTGACGAACAGTTGCTCTCCACCTAATGTTGACAATTTCTCGCAAGTCGACGCGCTACAATTCCCGCGACAGTCATAAGACAGAATTTTCTTGATCTGCCCAAGTAAAGAAAGATGGTGGACGAGATGGGATTCGAACCCACGGCCCTCTGCCTAGAAGTTAGACGGGGTGCTGACGTTGTTTATGTACTTCCGTCTGCAGTTTCCGCAGGTCAGTGCAAGACAAGAGTTTTGTCGTTCAAGTTGTCCCTGGCAAAATTAAACGGCTCACGAAGGCACATGATATGAAGAATTGTTCATGCAGGAGACTGGCACTCTTCGTTGCTCTGTTCGGTTTGCTTGTTTCCTGTGCCATAGCCCAGAAGAGTCCGACATCGGTTGCTGGTCAGGCATCTCCAGCTCAGCTTGCAGCTTCGTCAAAGGGGACGGCAAAGTTCACCGATGTAGCTTCAGCGCTTGGTATAAATTTTGAATACGTCGCCTCGCATACGCCCAGAAAGTACCTGATTGAGACAATGGGATCGGGTGTGGCCTTGTTCGACTATGACAACGACGGACGTCTGGATATTTTCGTAGTGAATGGTGCGCCGCTCAGCGATCCTACGCCCAAGGGGACGATCCCCCAAAAAACGGGGTCCAAGTATTGGAATCGCCTCTACCATCAAAAGCGCGACGGCACATTTGAGGATGTAACGGAAAAAGCCGGGCTGCAGGGGGTGGGCTACGGCATGGGAGTTGCGGTAGGCGATTACGACAATGATGGATTTGAAGATTTATATGTGACCGCCTACGGCGGAAACAGGCTTTACCACAACAATGCAGACGGCACATTTACAGATGTTACGGAGAAAGCAGGCGTCGGTGGCAGCGGTTGGTCCACCAGCGCGGCATGGGTAGACCTGGATGGCGACGGACTGCTTGATTTAGTCGTACTTCGATACCTCCAGTGGGACTTTGACGATACCTGGTGTGGCGAGCGTAGAGAAGGCTACCGGGCGTACTGCCATCCGGATGCATATCGCGCGATTGCCCCATTGGTGTATCACAACGATGGCAATGGCCACTTCACTGAAATCTCACACAAAGTAGGCTTTGCGGAGCCGGGCAAGGGATTGGGCATTGCTTTCGCCGATTACGATCGGGACGGTCATCTCGACATCTTTGTTGCCAACGACTCCATGCCCGAATTCCTTTACCACAACCAGGGCGATGGCACATTCGAGGAAGTTGCACTGAGCTCCGGCGTCGCCGTGGATAGCGAGGGCCATACCTACGCAGGCATGGGAGTGGACTTCGCGGACTACAACAATGATGGTCTGCCGGACTTGGTGGTTACCGACCTCGCCAGCCAGATGTACGCGCTCTATCGGAACAATGGCGATGGCACCTTTACCTATGATAGCTATCCGTCCGGACTCGGCCACATGACCATGGCGCACTCCGGTTGGGGTGTACGTTTCATTGATTATGACAATGATGGATGGAAGGATCTTTTGATCAACCAGGGACACGATTTAGATACGATTCAACTGACTTTTCCTAACCTTCGCTACCGCGAATCCATGCTATTGGCAAGAAATACCGACAATGGCTTCGTGGATGTTTCGGCGGAGGCTGGGAGTATTTTTCAGCAAGCTTGGGTGGGGCGCGGCCTGGCGATCGGCGATATTGATAACGACGGCCGGTTGGACGCTGTGGTGACCAGTAATGATGGGGCGCTCTACGTTCTTCACAACTCGACGCAAACCCGAAACCATTGGTTAACTTTGCTGCTCGTCGGGCACAAGAGCAACCGGGATGCGATCGGGGCGGAAGTCAAGTTGGTAACCGCGAAAGGCATTCAAATGGCAACCGTGACGACCGCCGGCAGCTATCTTTCTTCCAGTGACAAACGAGTGCACTTCGGTCTGGGACCGGAGACAGTTGCTGGGACGATCGAAATTCATTGGCCCAGTGGGATTCGTCAAACGATCAAGAATGTCCCTGGAGATCAAACCCTTCTTGTGGATGAACCTTCCGCGGGACCCGCCGCAAAGAGTCCTTCCAAGTGACCTCGCGTGAGCCATAAGAATGATCCTGTTCGCGTGCTTAGGATTTCTTCTGAGATGCCACGCCAGAACCTTCCTTCAGCATGTGGATCGCATCGATGGATAAGTTATCGAAATGCTCTACCAGTCCACTGGGCCAGCGCACTTGTACGGCATCGATTTTGACTGCAAAGCCCAGACCGAAGTGCACCCGCAGATCGTTTTGGGAAATATAGCTGGAGCCGCTACGCACTTCATCGACCAAGATTCTCTTGGCCGCTTTGACTGTAATCTTTGCACCGATCCCGTCACGATTGGAACGGGTTCCGACGGTCTTAAAAGCGACCCAGTGGTTGCCGGAAGACGCCGTGTTCACCAAGAGGCTGGGCCTTGCGTATACGTTGCTGATGAGTACGGAAAGTCGCCCATCGTTCCAGAAATCGCCCACAGCCAAGCCGCGCGCCGAGGAAACCGCATTAATCCCTGGTCCAGCGGTCGCTGACACGTCCGTGAACGTTCCGTTCCCGTTGTTATGATAAAGGAGGCGTGGTTCCATGTACCCGCTGCCCAAGTGATACTTGTCCACCTCAGGATAGACATGTCCGTTGGCGAGGATGAGATCGGGCCAGCCATCATTGTCGAAGTCAAAAAACATGGTGCCCCAGCCCAGGTATTGCGTATGTAGACCGAGTCCCGCGGCGAAGGTAACATCAGAAAAGATTCCATCGCCGTCATTGCGGTATAATGTCGGCGTGTCATCGGAGAAGTTGGTCTTAAAAATATCCGGCCGTCCGTCGCCGTTGTAATCCGCGATGGTTGTTCCCATGCCCGCCTGCTCGCGCCCATCTTCGTTGAATGCTACGCCAGCCATCACCGCAACATCGGTGAAGGTTCCATCTCGATTGTTATGATAAAGGATGCTAGGGGCACTATCGCAGGCTACGTAGATATCCGGCCAGCCATCATCGTCAAAGTCGAAGGTGGAAACGCTGAAGGCGTAGTGTCCACCGGTCTGGTCTATGTGAGCCTTGGTGGTAACATCCGCGAAGGTCCCGTCGCCGCGATTCTCATATAAAATATTCTTCGCGCCCGGCAGACCACGTGGTCCGCACATCACCGGCACGCCCTTCCACACGCAAGAACTTCCCTCGCCCGGGGTTGGAGTAGTGGACATATTGAAATCCACATAATTTGCCACCATCAGGTCGAGGCGTCCGTCACGGTTGTAGTCCACGAAAGCACAGCCAGTACCCCAGGCCTTTCCTGATCCTGCTACGCCAGCCTTTTCGGTCACTTCGGTGAAAACGCCATGGTCATTGCGATAGAGACGGTTCTTCCCGTAATACGTGACGTACAGATCTTCCCAGCCATCATTATCGTAATCCCCGACGCAAACGCCCTGACCCCACCCCGTGGCAACAAGACCGGCTTTCACGGTGACATCCGTGAAAGTCCCATCATGATTGTTGTGATACAAGTGGTTAGTGGGAGCCTGATCGGATGGGAATCCTTCCAGCGTGGTCCCGTTCACAATAAAAATATCTGGCCATCCGTCGTTGTCATAATCAAAAATGGCCACCCCCGTTCCCGTCGTCTCGATGATGTATTTCTTGGTTTCGACTCCGCCGAACACATTCACCGCTGTAAGTCCCGCTTTTTCCCCGATATCCGTGAAATTTGCGATGTTCGGATTGTCCATAGCTTTTTGTTTCGGTGTCTGAGAACGCAAGAGGCCGCCGAACAGGAGGATCACTACTGCTAGCCAGAGCGGTATTTTGTGCGTATGCGCTCTGTTGATCGCCGATCTCCAATTATTCACGCCCTCACCTCAGTCGCTTCGAATCGATCCGTGGATTTTGCGGAACGCGACCTCAGATACTGCATGAACGCGACCTCCAAAAGAGACAAACACAAAGGATGAATTACGCATAGGTGGCTACTGTTCAACACTTTCGGGGGGCTCCTGCCATTGCGGAACGAAAAAGTCACCGAGAAGATCGCCTTCGTGGTCTGGAGGCGCGTTTGTAGAGGCTTCTGCGAACTTCGCCGCACTTTTCGAATCGCCGGCCCGGCGATAGGCCTGACTCAAGAGTCGCTTCGCCTGGGCGTTGTCAGGACCTAGCCGAAGCGCTTGCTGAAGTTCCGCGATTGCGTCGTTCACGCGGCCTAGCGCAAGTTCGGTTTTCCCCAAACTGAGATGGACTTCGGCGTTATCCGAATTCAACCGTACGGCCTCTTGAAAAGCCGTCAATGCTTCTGAGGGCTTGCCAGCGCGATCAAAAGCCAACCCCCGAAAGTAGCTGATAAGAAAGTTGGGGCCTAACTTCTGCCCCGCATCTACAAGCTCGGAGGCCGCTTCCTCGGGGCGGCCCGTCCTTAACAACACCTGTGCCAATCCGATGTAGCCTGTGGGCAGGGGATCGCCGGCGGCCACAAGATCGCGAAAGATACTCTCCGCCTCAGTGTAGTGGCCAGCGGAGAGGTGCGCTGCTCCCAGCCTCAAATGCAAAGCATAGGACTTCGGGTTGGCGGCGAGCCCAGTTTGCACCGCGGAGATTGCCTCTGAATAGCGGTTCAGTTCCATCAACTCGCGTGTCAAGTTAAGCCAGTGCTCTTCCTCGCCGGGAGCAAGGGTAGCAGCTTGGCGCAGAGCATTGACTGACCGCTCGCCCTGGCTCAGGTGGGCACAGGCGATGCCGATCAAAGACCAAGCCTGTGCAGATTCAGGGGACTCTGCCGCTCCTTGGGCCAGAGACTCCGTGTAGGCGTGAGCCTGTTCGATCGCTTTTTCATAGCTCCCGGCAAGTAGATAGACCAGAGCCAGATCAAATTGCAGCCACGCAGCCTCGGAAGGGGATGGACGCTTGCTCAATTGCTGAATGAGCTTGATCGCCGCGTCGTTCTGGTGGACGGCCAGGAGCAGAGAAGCTGTCTGGATTGATTGCGCGTCGTTTAAAGGTAGCGTTAGGAGATGACCGAGCGATTTACGCGCATCCTCACGACGTCCTAACGCGATGTACCCAGTCGCTAGTTGGATAGAGAAACCTGCTTCCATTGGCAACGGCACGCGAGATATCTCCAATTCTTGGACGGCCTCTAAGTAATGCTGTGCCTCCAGTTGTACCCGCCCGAGATAGTAATGGGCAAAAGAGTCGCTGGGTAACAGTTGCACTGCGCGCACCAGTGCTTCGCGAGCGGGCTCGAGCTGGTGTTCGGTCCAGTTGAGAAATCCCAGATTTCGGTACGCATCTTCCATGCGCGGGTCCAACCGAATCGATTCCTGATACTCGGCGGCAGCCTGGGCATTCTGGCCGAGGCGGGCAAGCACGATCCCGCGAAAATTACGAACCTGCGGATCGTCAGGATGCTCGTGTTCCGCGGTTGTGAACTCTTCGAGGGCATCCTCGACCCGATTGTCCTTGAGCGCCGTGAGGCCCCTCTGAAATGCGTCTGTTTGCCCAGATAGTCGATACGCAGACCTGCCGAGGGAACTGGCGAGCACGCGATCGGCATGGGGGGGGAAAAATAAAAATAGAATCAGGAAGTGTTTCATGCTAAGGATCTTCGGCGGATTTTGTTACTTCTCCCAGGCGCTCCGTTTGCTTTTCGAGCTTGTTGTGCGATTCACGGTTCAGGGCCGTGGAGAGAGCGAATTCATGGGCAGCGTTCTCCTTCTCGCCCAAGGCTTGGTAAACCCTCGCCAGCTTGTAATGGACCGAACCATCGTGATCGTTAGACACTGCGATCTTGAAATGCGCTTCCGCTTTCCGGTAGTCCCCGAGCTCGGAGTATGCCGTGCCTAAGTCACGGTGTATATCGGGATTTCCGGAATCCGCCGCCAGAGCCCTTACCAGATAAGGCAAAGCTTTATTCGGTTGATGTTCAAGCAAATAGGTGTCCCCCAGGTCGTCCAGGGCACCCGGATGACCGGGGTTCAATGCGAGTTCGGCCTCGAGTTCGATGCGGGCTTCAGGAACTTTGAGATCTTTCCATAACAGATGGCCCAGGCTGTAACGCAAATTGGGCAAGTATGGCTTCAAGGTAATGGCGGCGCGGTACTCTTCGATGGCTTTTCCATCATCTCCTTTTGCCGCTTCAAGGTCGCCCATCAGCTGATGCATGCGATACGAGTTTGAGTCTGCCTGGTAGAGTCGAAGATAAGCCGCAGTTGCCAGTTTTTCGTAGCAACGAGCGCGCCAGTAGGATGCCTCAGCCGAATTCCGATCCGGTGCCGGCAATCCCTCAAGAGTCTTGCGCGCAGTTTCATATTCTCCCGCTTCGAGCAAGGCGCTCGCCACTCGAATGCGAAGATCAGCGGAGGTCCGCGTAGTGAGGACCGTCTCCACGCATGGCGCGACCTCAGAGAACTGACCGCGCTCGAGCGCGAGGTTGACGTCTGCTTCAGAGCAACTCCGGCTGGCAGCGTCCTTCCTGGCGGTGGAAACTGCAAGGGCAGCTTCCGTCGCTGCATGAGAGAAGTTCCCGTTCTGTTCGGCGAGAAACGCAAGAGCCAAGTGCGCTGCTGGAGAAATCTGATTTTGCAGGTCTCCCACGAGTTTCTGGATTTTTTCGCGGGTGGGGTCGGGAAGTTGTTCCAGAGCGGAATCGCCGAATCCTGCTTCGCGGAGGCCCAGGAGCCTCTCCGTATGCTCCACGTCGATGGTAATCGCTTTCTCCCAATCCTGAAGCGCGACCTCCACATTTTCCTGGATCAATCTTGCTTCGCCGCGACGCACCAGAGCACGTAGGTTGCCAGGGTCGCGCCGCAACTCCTCATCAAATTCCCGAATCGCTTGGTTCACTTTTCCCGCGCGTAGAAGAACTTCACCAAGCTCAGAGTGCAATCCGATACGGTTCGGCGAACCAAGAAGAGCATTCTGAAAATGAATCACTGCGGAAGGCCACTCATTGCTCGATGCATAACTCTCCGCTAGTAGCTGTTCGCTGCGGGAAGAGCCCGGAGCAACCTGCTCCAGGTGAGCGACCTCTTGGTTCCCCAACCGCTCGTACGCGTGTCCCAGAAGGTAGAGAAGATCAACGTCCTTAGGTTGCAGCTCCAACGCCCGGTGGAGGGTCAGAACTTCGGCTTGGAGCTCGCCGGAGATCTCTTGCGCCGTGGCCAACCACAGCCAGATTTCTGCCCGATTGGATTCTGTTTGGAGAGCTGCTTTCAAGTAGGAAATGGCCTTCGCTCCTTCGCCCAACTTGCAATAGTCAACTCCAAGGAAAAAATTGGCGCCGGCAAGTCCCGGTTTGAATTTGAGTGCGCGTCGAAATTCTGTCATAGCTTCGGAAAAGCGATCCTGAAGCTGATAGACCAAACCGAGGTTCATATGAACTTCCGCGAATTCAGGGGCGAGGGCAAGCACGGCCTGGTATTCACGCTCTGCTGTGGCGTAGTCCTTATCGTGTTGGGCCCGTTGGGCTGCGGCCAAGTGGGACTCGATCGCCCCACCCTTCGCGGTGGGTACTGCTCGGGTCTGCCCCGCCGATTCGAAGGTAGGCGTCGTCAGCAGAATAAGCAGGAGCACTAGAATCCGGAATCGAAACGCAATCGTGCCCGCTGCGATCGACTGAGCGCTCATGGTTGAGGTCCACGTCCGAAAATTGGGGGATGGCTCATCCTAGTTCTGAGGATTGTGCTGCCGGGTTTTCTCTTTTCCCTGTTTGGAAAGGCGTTCAAACTGGGCGAGTTCGGCGGCCCTTGCCTCCTGATCGTGCAACTCATGATAAACGTTCGCCAGTAGATAGTGAGGTTGGGCAGCCGCCGGGTCGGCGTTGATTGCCGCCAGGAATTCATTTTTTGCTTTTTCGGGTTCCTTCAGGCCCAGATAGCATTTCCCAAGCAGAACGTGCACCTGAGACATATTTGGTTGACCCCGCTGCGCTACAAGCAAGAAGCGTAAAGCCTCCGAGAAGCGTTGATCCCGAACAGCAATGTCACCCAGGTACAAATTCGTGAGTGCATCGTTTGGATTTTCTTTCCAGGCGTCCTTAAATTCCTTCTCTGCAAGGTCCATTCGCCGTTGGGCCCAGTAAGCAATTCCGATCGCATAGTGCATCCCCTGAGCGTCAGGACGTTTGGCAAGAGCTGCCTGGTATTCTTCGATGGCTTCGGGATAGCGTTCCTCCTCCGCGTAGACCTCGCCCATCAAGGCATGCAGTTGAAAGGAGTCCTCGTCCAGTGCTTTGAGCAACTCGATCGAACGGAGAGATGCATTTTTGTAAATACGCGCGAGCTCGTAGAGGGCGTCAGCATCTTTGGGGTTCTGAGCAAGCGACTGGTTCAGTTGCGAGAGCGCTTCTTCGAGCCGGCCGGAAGATTGCAATGCCAGTCCTAAATAATAATGAGCACGCGGATGCGGGTTCGGTGTTTTAAGCTCACGGTCAAAACTATCGATCGACTGGTTAAAGTCGTTTTTCCCGAAGTAAGAAACCCCAAGGAAGAAATTGACCCCCGGGTATCGCGGGTCGTTGGCCAGGACTTGCTTGAACAGCTGAATGGAGTCGTCGAATTTAAGTTCCGTCTGCTCCAGGACTCCCAAGCGCTTCAGGGTCTCAAGGCTTTCAGGAGCAAGCGCCAGGACTTGTTTGTAGATGCGCTCCGCAGCGGCGTAGTCTCCGCTATTTTCTTCTCCGCGTGCTTGTTCGAGCAGGGCCTCCACGTTACTTTGCGTTTGTGCTGCCCAGGCCGTCGTCGTGGTGATAGCGCCGAAAGCAGAGAACAACAAGTAGAACGCAACCTTGCGCAATGCGCGATGCCGAGCGAAGGCAGGGCCCGGTATTGAGTTCGTCGATACTGCTGAAGGCTGGCCGGACAAGTTTTTGTCTTTCACTTTGTGCGAAATCTCCAAAATGACGAATCTTCTGCAAAAGTATAGCAACCCACACAACGCAAGACTTAGAAAAGACAGAACGCCCCGAAATGCGCCACCCGTTTTTGCCTGCGAACGCGCCTGCATGATTAGTTTTACAACGTACGCATTTCGGCGACACGTCTTAGCTGTGTGGAGTTGCAGGTAGAGGATCCTCCCGAGCACTGCCTTCCGTAAAAAGTAGGGAGTGGCCATGAATCAGGCCCGGTGTTCGAATTGCTAGCGAATTCGACGGGCCGCTACGAGAGTCGTGGAATTTGGCGCTCCGGAAACTGTGCGGGATCGAATCAGAGCCTCAAACCAGATATTTTGAGAGAGGCTTTCCGCGGCAGAAATGCCGAGCGCGCTCATGAGTTGACGCCGATTTTCCTCATCCGCAAGGAACCGACCCGCTGCTTCCGTTCCCTCCTGCTGAAGACCTTGGAATGCGAGCACGCTTCCGTCGTGCGTCGCATTTGGAAGAAGAGAAATGGTAGCGTAATCTTCTCCCATCGTTCCTGTCCACCGCAGGCCTTCATATTGCGTTTGCTCACCAGGTAGAGGGTTTTTGTTCAGAAATACTTTGGCGCTCTTACCGACGATGGTCTCACTCTCACGGAAGTTAAGTTTGTCCTGTAGAAGCGTCACCCAGGGATTAGAGCCAGGGCTTCCAATGAAAATATAATTGTTATGGTCCAGGTCGCGCATCCTCAGGTCCCGCGGATAGCGCACGGACACCTGCGATTGCAGTGTACCCGCCATTTTGAATAGGGAGACGACATCCGCTACATCCGCGAATGAAGTGAGCGTGGAGTTCGAAATATACTCACTCAGTCGAGAATCGGCTTCACCAATCTTGCTGACGGTCGTGCTCCGCACAAAATCCCGGCGGAGATACTGGTCGAGAGATCCTGGCTGACTCGCAAGGATACGGGACATTCCATAGTTGCTGTCGGCCACCACAATGATCGTCTGGTGTCGCGCATCGAAAATCTGAGAAGAAGGCCACGAAAGAGGAGCGGTGCCTGACACGGCGCTGACCGTCCGGTGCGTGATGACGCGGTACGACAACACCGCGCACACAAGGGTCAGAATGCCGCACAGGACCCAAGGAACCGTCGCTCGGCGGCGCCAAGCCACGACTGGAATCGCCGTAGATACAACTGCTGGGGGGAGGTCGGCAGTTTTCAAAACCGTTCTGAATACCGGGGCATAAGAGCCTTTCGGTATGTCCAGTATGAGCGGCTCATTTCGACCTTCTTCATTGAAATACTCATGAAGTTTCAGGCGCAGCTGCCGAGCGTGTACCCGTACGGAGCTGTCCTCCAGGGGGCTGTAATCGGACGGTTTGTGGAACAGTGCGTTGCCGATATATTGCTCGGTTAATTCGTGCGCATTCCCGTGGATGCTCTGCTCGGTGATGAACTGCAACAAATCTCTGAGCCGAGTGCCTTTCTGAAAGGGTGGACTGGATATAATTCGTTGTACTAGCTGCCAGCGCTTATCAGTGAGGAGGTCGTCAGAGGCTAGTGGTTGTGAAACGCTCGTTTGCGGTGAAGCCATACTCTTTTCAATTGAGGGCCAAGATTCTATCACAGTGCTTTTTCAAGTCAAGCAACTAACACCCTTCTTTCCAATGATTTCGCGCGATTGTGCCGATGCGAACGCCGGTGAGTCACCTCGGCTTCACGTGTGAGACCCTTTCCTTGGGTCATCAAAGAGGCCAACTATTTGTCCACGCTCCATCAACAGCGCGGCAGCTGCAGCCGCAAAGGGAGTTGTGGACGTTGAATAATCGGGGTCGCCGAGCACCCCACGGTTACTGGATTGGCAGTCTGGAAATTCTGTTTAGTAAGCGAGGGATAGCGGAAACGCATGGTTTACCGATTCATTTCGCGGCGTCGCTTCATCGAGAGCTCTATCACGGGTGGACTGACTGTTGGTCTTGGATTGAAAGCCGAACTCTTACGCGGAGCCGCCGCCGTGCCCGCTGGTACGGATGGGTTGACGTTAAAGGTTACAGGCGACGCCAAACAGGGCTATGGTGTTTCCCTTTTTTTCAAAGGCCAGCCCGTTATCCGGCACAACCACGGAGGAGAATTTTCGGCGGTCTTCCAAAACGAAGAACGCAGCGTGGAAGATCGTGTTAACGATTGGAAAGCGACCTCGTGGGCGGGTAATGCCACAAGCGTGACCCTGGGAGGTGAGTGCAAGTTAAGAAATTTGAACACAACGGTGTTTGTGCAAGTGGACTATGAGCGAATCACCCCCCGCGTTGTGCGAAAGAAAATCCGGCTTCGCCAAGCCGATATGTTCCTGTTGTTCTACCAGTTGAGCAATCGATTGGAACCACAGGAGCGTCCCGCAAAGCTCTGGAGTTTCGATCAACTGGACTGGCAAGGCGAAGCGTTGCACGAATATTTTCCAGCCGCCGGGTTTTGCATGAAGAGTGGTCTCTGCGTCGGTCTTCTGACGGACTCCGGCTACCGCAATCAATGGACGCGAATCGTCCGGCGGGACGGCAGGCCTGTGAAGCCAGCGCCGAGACGCATTCCGGATGCCTATCTTTATTCCGGTCCGACTGCGGAGGAACGCAGCAATGATAATTTCTATGTGCAACAGACTTTCGGCGAAGTTACGCAGCAGATTTCTGGAGAGCATGCTTTGCAAAACGTGGTGTTGCCGAGGATTTCGTCCTGGGAAAGACTTGGCGGGGCCACCTTGGACGAACGCGATGGTGTGGCCATCGTGTCCACACGAAGTACCGAGGGCGGAGTGATCATTCCTTTTGCCGCGACAGGCTCCGCGGTCCTCTCGGTTCGCATGGAGTATCGTTCGGCTGCTCCGGTGGCGCTTGAGGTCTGGAGAGTCGACGAGCAATTGCGCAAGCTGGAGGACATCACTCTTTACAACGATGGCCTACCCAAATCGCCAGAAGCGTGGTCCGAGTTTCAAACGACTGTGTTCGTGCCAGGATCGCAAGTATATGGCGGCGCGCTGTTCCTTTCGGTTGCTCCTTCAGAGCAGGCGTTGAATTTGGAGGTACCGCGCGGGTTTGCGAAGATCGAGGTGCGTGGGCTGGAAGTCCACCGGGTCGCCACCCGATGCGAACCATACCATCGGCTGGAAATGGATCGCCCCGAGGAGAAAACCGTATTCGTGTTTGCAGATGAAACGATACCCGACACGATCCGAGGTCACCGGCTTGCCAGTCAGCTTTATCTGGCTGATGGTCTTCATTTCAAGGGAGGGGAAACCGAAAAGGTAGTTTACGCCGACCTGATGATGCTTTCCTGGATTGCGGGACCCGAGAGTTTCAGGCCAATTCTTGCACCGAGCATCTGGTATTCAGCGGCCGGCGAGATGTATCTCCGCGACAGTTTCTTCGCGCTCAACGGAATTCACAACGGAGATTTGAATGAAAGCGTGTTCGGTCTGTGGGGCGAGAATCAGGGGACGGACGGGTCGATCAACACACTGGTGGAACCCAATCTCGCGAATGTGGAGCGTAAGTCGAACGATTCCACCCCTCTTTGGCTCATGTGGGCACTCTTGAATCGTCGGCGGTTCGGAACCAGGTTGCCGACGGATAAGGTACGCAAAGCAGCGGAATATTGCCTGCAAACGTATGATGCGCGCCGCGAGGGGCTTTGCCGGGCGCAGTTTGTAATGGGCCAGCTCGACGTCATCCGATACCCGGAGGGCACGTCCACCATCTGTGAAAACCAAGGGATGCTGGCTGTCACACTGAGAGTGATTAAGGAATTGCAGATTCCTGGAGTCAGTGAAACGCTGTCCGAAGAATATATTGGCCGGGCAGAGGCGCTCTATCGCAGCTATTACGACCCCACCCGAAAATTCATGCGTCCCGCGCGAGACATCGCGGATGCCATCGGCTTTGCAGAAATTTTCCCAGAGTATCTCTCTCTTTGGCTATTTGAGAGGAAAATCTTGTCGGACGAGATGATTGTGAATCATCTCGATCGCATTCCGGTGATGATGCCGAGAAAGGATTGTCCGCATCCTGAAGCAGGGGGCACGGTGCGGCCCATCCTGATCGGACTCCCGGATGAAGGGAAGGGGTGGAGCTACTTCAGCAAGAACTGGCACCCCATGGTCAGTGATTCCTTCGCAGTGAACTACGCAAATCGTGCCATGGACGGAATCTATTACAACGGCGGCAGCTGGATGCGCATTGAAATCTGCGGTTATGTCACCGGCAAACTTCACGGGTGGACCGGCGCCCGGAAAGCCATAGCGAACCGGCTTTGGGCGGAACTCAATGTTCCTCCTGACTTCCCGACGAGCCAGGAATACCTTGCCACCGACCCGGCGCACCCATTCTATGGCTATCATCGCGTCTTTGCGTGGAATTCGTTCATCCTTGAGGCACTCGAGCTGGCGGCCATTCGAGGCCCAGAAATGGATCCTGACTACAGCGGATCACGCGCGAATATGTGATTTTTCATAGAGTTTTCCTTTCAGCGCACTAAGTTACTCATTTTCATAGTTCAACGTCCTGACAAGGCTTACTCGCAAGTGAATCACAATGAATTCACGTGTTACGCCCTTTTCTTCAACGGCCGCTTAGGTCAAGTATCCGCTTATGCTGTCCGCATAGTGTACTAGTTCACGGAATGGGTCGTATCCACGGTTTGGTTGGGTGATCAGATCCTAGTCTGAGCGGCTTAAGTTTGAAAAATCTTCACTTGACCCGCAACTAGCTCCTGATCAATGCGGCAGGGGGGATCCATGAAAAGATTCATTTTTGCTCTTGTCTTTTTACTTTTGTTGGCCACGATTTCTCTTCAAGCCCAAACTACCAATGGCAGTATTCAGGGTACGGTAACGGACCCGAACGGCGGGGCTATCCCCGGAGCCAGCGTTACGGCTCGAAACCTGGATACCGGTCTTTCCCAATCGACGACAACCACGGAAGCTGGCATCTATTCTCTGCCAAACCTTCCGCCGGGTCGCTACTCCGTTACAGTCGAGGCTCCTAATCTTAAGAAATACTCCCGAGAAGGCGTTACGGTCGCAACGGGGACCACGGTCTCGCTCGATATTCCCATGCAGCTTGGCACCGTCTCCGAGAGCGTCACGGTGGCGGCTGACGCCTCTCAGTTGGAAACCACGACCTCCGAGATAGGAGCAACCGTGGAGCCGACGCTGGTGGCAAATTTGCCGCTACAGGTTGCCGGCACAATTCGCAACCCCGTGCAGTTCATCGAATTGATTCCCGGATTTGTGGGCAGCGTTGACAATAATCCCGGAAGTAATTCGAGCGACGATTTTAAAGTGAATGGCGGCCAGGAAGGTGGAACCGACATCCTCGTCGACGGCGTGTCCATCTCGCTGGTTTCTCCGAACACGCAGTGGAACAAAGGAGTTTCCACGGACGCCGTGAATGAATTCCGGGTTCTGCAGAGCAACTTTTCTCCGGAGTACGGGCAGTCCGGCGACGGCATTGTGAGCCTGACGGTAAAATCCGGAACGAACGCGTTACACGGTTCTGTGTATGATTATTTTCGGAATGCTGGTTTGGATGCGAACAGTTGGGTGAACAACCTTACGCATTCACCGAGGAGCGTCGATACGCAGAATGACTTCGGTGCTACCATTGGCGGACCTGTTTTTATTCCCAAAGTCTATAACGGAAAAAATAAGACCTTCTTTTTCTTCGCCTATGAGGGATTCCGGCTGAGAAATGGCGGTACCGGCATAGACAGCTTCCCGAATGAAGCTTTCCGGAGTGGTGACTTCTCCGCCCTTTGCACGACGGGGTTCACAAACGGCATTTGTAACAACCTTGTCAACCAGCTTTACGATCCCACGACACACGCGGCCATCCGTGGCGACGTCTTGACGAATGATCCAAACTTCAAGCCGAGTACCGTGATGACCAATGTTTTTGCGTTGCTGCCTCCCACAAACGGCAGCCTTAACAACAACGTGGTTGACCACACCGTTTCGAGCACCACCGCAAACCTCTTCGACGTGAAGATCGATCAAGTCTTTTCTGATAAGCACCGTATGTCTGGCGGATTCGATTACGACAATACGAAGACTGGCGGGAGTTCCGATCTGGGTCCGATTTTCGGCTCCAGCACTCCCCAGGACACTCGCTATGCGCGTATCACTGACAATTACGTTTTTTCCCCCACAGTTGTTAACCAGGCTATGTTCGGCTTTAGCCGCCGTTTCCGCGGTGAAATTTCGAACAGTCTCGGCCTGGGGTACCCGGCAAAAATCGGACTCACGGGTGTAAGTAACACGACCTTTCCGTGCATCAAGTGGGGTGACACCAACTACCAGGTGAACAATTGTGGTGCTTCCCAATTTGCGGACAACGTCTACCAAATCAACGATGCCGTGAGCTGGGTCAAGGGCAAACACACCTTTAAGTTCGGCGGCGAGATCCGCATGCTGCAATTTAACGTGCGGCGCCTGACGCAGAGCTCTGGTGAATTCGATTTTAGTTCCGCGCAGACAAGCAGCACCGGCGTCGCCTCTGGTCTAGGGGGCAATTCGGTGGCCAGTGGACTCTTTGGCCTGTCCGATACGACCACGCTGAATTATGGCAATTTCAGCGGTGTTCGCTACAAAGACTTCGCGCTCTATGCCCAGGACACCTACAGATTCAGCTCCAAGCTGACTCTGAATTACGGCCTCCGTTATGATATCGATTTGCCGGCTAGTGAGGCCTTTGATCGATTTTCCATGGTTGACCCGAAACTCCCCAACCCGAACGCAGGAAATATCCTCGGGGCTTACACCTATTTCGGATCTGGCACCGGACGAAACGGACAGAAGCGCCCGCAGAACATTTACTACAAGGCATTCGGACCACGCGTCGGGTTCGCTTACAGCATCAACGCTAAGACCGTGGTGCGGGGCGGCTATGGCATCTATTACGAAGCATTAAAGGAAGGATCCTTCGCCGACCAGGATGGACTGGGATTCTTCAACCGGCAAACGGTGAACGTGACAAACGGCGGCCCGACACAGATCGATAATGGCGTGACGCACATCTTTCCAGCTACTGGGCCCTTTACTCCTGGCGGCCAGAACAATCAAAACCGCGTCATTATGATTCCGGCGAACACTGGACGCCCCGCGGACATCCAGACCTGGAACCTGGACGTTCAGCGCCAGGTCATGAACAACCTGATGGTGAGCGTGGCCTACGTTGGTTCCAAGGGAACCCACTTGCCGGCGTTAAACATCATTCCCAACCAGGTGAATCCCTCGTTTCTCACGCTTGGCAGCGAATTGACTATGCCTGCATCTTGCCTTGTTGCTAATACTTGTCCGAAATCGGTTGCAGCTGGTCTCAAATTGCCGTATGCGGGCTTTACGGGGAACATCAACCAGCTTCTGCGGCCTTTCCCTCAGTACGGCAACTTCGACCAGGAAGACAATTCATTCACCCCCGATCGCACGGGCAACTCCACGTATAACGCGATGCAGCTGCAAGTCAACAAGCGTCTTTCCGAGGGGCTGAGCTTCCTGGTGTCTTACACGGTATCAAAGAATCTTACCGATGCCGATTCAGCCGGCCCGGGCGTTTCAGGGTTCATCGGCACGAACAGTTTTATCGGCGAAAATTCCTACAATCGGAATGCGGAGAAGGCGGTCAGCCAGCTCGATACTCCGCAATCCTTGGTGGCGAGTTTTTTCTATGAACTGCCACTCGGCCATGGAAAGCGCTACATGAATGAGGGTGGCATGAAGGATCGCCTCGTGGGTGGCTGGTACGTTTCGGGCATCTTGAGCTACCATTCCGGGACGCCCACCGAGGTTTACGGTAACTGCCAGGGAACCGCAGGGGATGTCTTGTTTGGCGGTTGCAACGTAACCGGAGCAGGGGCCCGAGTCAACATCGTTCCCGGCGTGCGACAGACGAACTCGTCCAATTTCAATCCAACCACCATACCGTTCTGGAACCCAGCCGCCTTCACGCCTGCAACCAATTGTGCTACGTCAACAACCACTTGCACGTTTGGCAACGAACCCCGGTCTCTAGCAACCGCGCGAGGCTTCGCAGGAAAAAATGAAGACTTCACGATAGGGAAGAAAACACACTTCATTGGCGAAAAGGCTATGATCGATTTCCAGGCCTCCTTCTTCAACATGTTCAACCGGCACATTTACTCCACGCCCAGCAACGTCTTTGGGCCTAGTCTGCAGACACCGTTCATTGCTGCCGGCCAGAAAGGATGTTCGGGGCCGCTTGCCTGTGGCTTCGGGGCACTCACCGGTTCGAGCGGACCGCGGGTCATTCAATTTGGCCTAAAGATTTCGTATTAACATCGAGAGCTCTGCTGAACGACCAAACTCGGCAGCGCTCTATCCAATCCTCGAAGGCCGGGGTAGCTATGAGTCAGTTCAATCGGCGTGGCTTCCTGAGAACGCTGCTGGTCACTGCTGTCGGCGCTGGCCCGGCTCATGCGAGTATTTCCGAGGGAATCGCTTGGCCAATCCCCGGATCCGACCTTCCATTGCTCCCCACGAACCTTGAGCACGGGTCCCAACAGCTCCGGATCTCGCCAACTGGATCGCCACTTGCCTTTCAAAACCTCCTGCGAATCGGCGATGAGTGGAAGCCCGCAACTCTGCCCAACAACCCATTCATCGCCGGCAATTCCTTTTCGCTGGTAACCTCGCGTGTACAACGTGAGGACTCCCGTATTCGTTGTGAAGGAGAAGGCAAGGCAGAAGGCCTGGACGGCAAAGCGTTGTCCTATGGCTGGGACTCAGAAATCAGCGCCGTGGACCCCGCTGCCGATGCGCCCTGGTTCCGTTTTCGCACCACACTTCACCTGCCTGCGCCGGTCAGGCTGCGCCAGGACACCCGTGTTGAGCCCCAGATCATCACCTGGTTGAGTTCCACCTCCACTCTGATGGAAGGCCAGTCAGGAAGTTGGAGGCGCGTGTTGCTGGAGCAGCCAACGCGGAACTCGCTGGGCGCCTACGGCAACGATCTGCCGGCGGTGTATCTCCTGGACCAGACTGTTGGCGTCGAGACTCTGATGTACTTCGATTTCATGGATATGAATTGGATGTCCACTGAAAATCTTCCGCGCTTTCTAGTTTATCGCTGCTCCAGTATTTCGAGCATCGAACGCGACGGCACCCAGCGCCTCGGCGTGGGCTTGCTGGCAGCTCAGGCTACAGGCAATGTGCTGCCGGCGGGTGACGTCAACTTCACTTACTGGCTACTTCAAAGGCCCATGACTCGCTTGCTCACGGAACAGGAGTCCGTGGCACGATGGATGCAGGCTCTGCTTCCCCTGTTCGAGGAAAAACTTACCTGGCCGGCTTGCGCTACTTCCTGGAAAGAATTCGCCTCAGGTACGGTGGAAGACTTGCAAGACAAGAGCGCGGCGCAGATCGAGGCCAAAGGGTATACAGGGTTGCGCGCATACGTTAAGGCCAGCTCCCAGCTCTGGAACGACTCCGCCGACAACTTCGAGCTGATGACCGTCGCCGATGTCCTGTGGCCCTCGCTTCTTTACCTCCGGCTACACCCTTCACCAAGTTTCGAACAGGAATGCAACGATCTTCTCGCGGATCTTCCTGCTTTCTACCATTCGGACACGAACAGCATTGGCAACGATTTCAAGCGTCCACCGGATGAGAGGGCCGATTCGTGGTACCCGTTTGAAAATGCTCTGATCAAGTATCCAATGATCGGTTCTCTGGCGGGATCAAGAGAAGTCACGGATCATTTCCTTGACGCCTTCCAGACCTCCCAGAAGATGGCTCAGCAGTACGATTATCTTTTCCCGATTTATTACCGGGTCGCTACTCTTCGCGCTGAAGGTGCCGGCACAAATTACGCCGTCGGTGGCCTATATGCCTGGGCAGCGATCTTGGCGAACAAATTGACTGGAGAACAACACTATCTCGAAGAAGCCCGGCGCGCCATCCGGGTTTTGTACACCGTTCCCGCAGAACGCCTCTTCCACGAGCCCCAGGAACTCGCCTACGGTGCACTCGCGGCAGCGGAACTCGGTATGCAGGAAGAGACGAAGTACCTGCTCTACGAACAGCTCCGGATGTTTTATTGGTACTCCGATCCCAGTCAGAAGTCTCACGACATTCGCGGAATGGTACAAGCTGCAGCATCCATCCTCTATCCCGCTTTCAAAGAGAACGTGGAGGCCATTCTCCCATGGACTGGTGTCATGAAACGCGGGATCGTCATTGAAGGCCTCCTGCGTTTCATGGACCAGCAGCGGCGCAACAACTTCTATTTCTTCGAGGACTGCTCGGCAAACCGGAAGCGGGGTGCGTCCGCATTCATTCCGTTCGAAAATCTGGGCACCCTGGAACTGGCGGGCATGACCGGAAATGTGGGCAAGGAAATCTACGGCGCGGGTGAGTCACTCTGGATGTATCTGATGTTTGAAGCGCTGGGGCAGGTCGGTGACCGGGAGCTTATGCTAGTGAACCTGGACCTCCTCGACGCGGCCCATGCAAAAGAGTTTCCGTCACGAGAGCTGAATTTCATCTTGTACAACCCAACAGCCGTTACCCGAACTGCAACGATCGCGATTCATGCAGCGGGACAGCGAACCGTTCGTAGGAGTGTAAATGGCAAAACCATCAGCGAGACGCTGCAAGTCCCGGGACGGTCTTTCATTCAGTTGTTGGCCGAATTCTGACCGGTACACTGTTTGCGCGTAACCACAAAGAAGAATTTTTCTAGAAGGTTTCCATCATGTCCAGTTCGATCGTAAGGAAAGGAATTCCTGCTATGGTCAAAGTATCCTCTTTTGCAACCCGTGCGGCAAAAGCATCTGCCGCCACCATATTGGTTCTCATCGCGCTCGCCGCTGTTGGCGCAGTTCCATTTACTCCACCTTTTGGAAAGTGGACGCGGCTTTCCCCCGACCCCATCGTGTCTCCCCAAGGCGGGGGATTCGAATCCGCAGGAACATTTAATCCTTCCGTAGTAAAGAGGGATGGGAAGTACGTCATGCTTTACCGCGCGCAAGACCATAACGGTACTTCGTCGCTTGGGTATGCCACGAGCGATGACGGTATTCGTTTCACTCGCCGGCCCGAACCGGTCATGGTTTCGGAGGCGCCATATGAAAAAGGTGGTGGTGTTGAAGACCCGCGGCTGCAAAAAATCGGGAATACCTACTACCTGACCTATACGGGATACAACAACGTTGATGGCGTGGCGGCGGACAAGAAAGATGCTCAACTATGTATGGCTACGTCCGCGGACCTGATTCATTGGAAGCGGCAAGGCATTATCATTCCCGGTTACAAGGGCAAATGGAATGTGAAATGGACGAAGTCGGGCGCAATCGTTCCAGAAAAAATCAATGGCAAATATTGGATGTATTATCTGGCTGACGCGCAGGGCAAAGACAGTCAAATGGGCGTGGCTTACTCCGAAGATTTGCTCCACTGGACGGAGGCCCTTGACCACCCGGTACTTTCGAGCCGCTCGGCGTCGTTTGATTCGCAAGTGGTGGAGCCCGGACCGCCACCAGTCATGACGTCTGAAGGGATCTTCTTAATTTACAACGGTGCGGACGACAAACTGGTTTATTCAACCGGGTGGGTACTTTTCGACAAGAAAGATCCGACAAAAGTTCTTGCGCGCGCTCAAGAGCCGGTATTCGCGCCGGAAAAGGAATGGGAAAAGGTGGGGCAAGTTCCGAATGTCGTATTTGTAGAAGGCTTAGTTCTGGACGGCAAGCGGTGGCTGTTTTACTACGGCGGTGCGGACAAGAACGTCGGCGTCGCCACGGCACCAGCGCTTTGAGGGCTTGATAATGGCTCCGCTAGGTGCGTTCATTCTACTTCACAGAGCGCGGCAGCGCCGGCGATCCCGGCGTCTTCGCCATAAAGTGCAAGCACCAGAGGGATGTCCAGCGGGGAGGGATTGAGGCATGCGCCTTTCCAGCGTTGACGAATTTCATTTAGAAAGGGCGCGAGCAGCGAAGAAACACCTCCGCCGATCACAATTATGTCCGGTTCCAGGAGATCGATGATGTTTCCGAGCCAGTATGCCATTAGGTCCAGCGTCTCCCGCATCACTTCTTTGGCGACAGGATCACCTGCGGCATGAGCCTTTCCTACCATTTCGCTGCTGACAGCCTGAAGATCGCCCCCAGCCATTTCCAAAAGGAGCGATTTGCGATTCTGTGCGAGTTTCTGACGTGCACGTCTGGCGATCGCGGGACCCGCCGCCAGCGTTTCAATGCAGCCGCGTTTCCCGCAATTGCAAAGCGGACCGCTGCTGTCGATCCCGAGATGGCCGCCTTCCGCTGCGGCGCCTGTCCTTCCATGATAAATACGACCGTCAAAAATGATTCCTGTACCGATACCGGTACCAATGCTGGCGTAGAAGATGTTCGGATAGCCACGCCCTGCACCCCACTTGGCTTCCGCCAGAGCGGCGGCATTGGCGTCGTTATCGACCCTAACATGAACGTTATAAAGCCGGCGCATCTCGTCGGCCAGTGGGTAATTATGCCAGATCGTGAGATTCGGAGGATTGATGATGACGCCGGTGTCAGGATTCAGCGGCCCCGGCGCGCATATGCCGATTGCTCCAATTTGATCTTGAGAAGAGGCGCTGGAGAAAAGCCCGCGAATCGCTGTTGAAACGGCGGCTAGACCGTTCGCTGGCGCGCCTGCGGTCAGCATCGGCGTCCTGTTTCGCACGAGAATTTTGCCATTAGCATCCACCAGGCCGGCCGCAACCTTGGTTCCGCCGATGTCTACTCCAACGACGACGGGGGTCTCGTTTTTCATATGTTATCGGGACCTGAATTTGGATGATTGATGTAACTGGATTCTCCATTGACGAATGCACGGCGTTGCAGATGGTCTTTTTGCAAGAGAGAAGAAGTCGGGAGCTGGTGAGAAACATTCTATGATAGCAATGGGCCATCGCATGTATACGGTATGCTCTTTGGTCTCTCCCTTTGTCAACACCGTTTGGTCTATGACTTTTCTCGATGATAGTGGGGTCGGTCTATTCGGCAATGTGATTTTCACTTGCCTAGCGGGCGGGATGGAATCGCTCTGAAATTTTGAAAGGCAATATGAAACTCAATTCTTATCTTTTAAAGAGCACCGTGGTGGCGGCACTTGGGGGACTTCTTTTCGGGTTCGACACCGCCGTGATTGCTGGTACCACGCATGCACTGACGGAAACATTTCGTTTATCCCCAGCTGCTTTGGGTATGACGGTTTCCGCAGCGCTCTGGGGAACGATCCTGGGGTCCATGCTGGCTGGAATTCCCGGCGATAAATTTGGCCGCCGTGACAGTTTGCGCGCCATGGCCGTGCTATACCTCGTCTCTGCTCTAGGCTGTGCCTTTGCTTGGAACTGGACCGCACTCGTTCTTTTCCGCTTCATCGGGGGCCTCGGCATCGGTGGTTCATCGGTGCTCGGCCCAATGTACATCGCGGAGGTTGCGCCAGCCAAATGGCGAGGCCGGCTCGTGGGGTTGTTTCAGTTCAACATCGTCTTCGGAATTCTGCTCGCCTATTTGTCGAATTACATCGTGGGAACGATGCGGTTTGGTCCCGCCGAATGGCGCTGGAAGCTGGGCATCCCGGCGGTTCCCGCCATACTCTTCCTGCTCTTCCTTTTTGGAATTCCGCGCAGTCCCCGCTGGCTGGTCAAGAAACAAAGGATTGCAGAAGCAAGAGACGTGCTCCGGCTGACGGGAGAGGAGAATTACGAGCAGGAGCTCCAGGAAATTATCGCGTCGATCGATGCGGACCACATCGCTAATGATTCGCTGTTCTCGTGGAAGTACCGCCTGCCCATTTTTCTAGCCGTTTCCATCGGCATGTTCAACCAGCTGTCCGGAATCAACGCGATCCTCTACTACCTGAATGATATTTTCGCTTTTGCCGGCTTCAACAAAGTGTCTTCCGACTTGCAGGCGGTGGCCATTGGCGCGACGAATTTGATATTTACGATGCTCGCTATGTCCGTCATCGATCGCATCGGCCGCAAGACACTGTTGCTGATCGGTTCAGTGGGCACAGCGGCGTGTCTCGGAGGCGTTGCTGCTATATTTTTTACTCGCAGCCATCAGAATCTCCTCGTATGGCTGCTGATCGGGTACATAGCGTTCTTTGCATTTTCCCAGGGCGCCGTCATTTGGGTATTCATCAGCGAGGTCTTTCCCAATCGCGTAAGGGCTAAAGGCCAGAGTTTGGGCAGCTTTTCTCACTGGTTCATGAATGCGCTTATTTCCGGTATCTTTCCACTTCTCGCCGCGTCCTCCGGCGGATACCCTTTTGTTTTTTTCTCTCTCATGATGGTACTCCAGTTTTTCGTGGTCCTATTTGTGTACCCTGAAACCAAAGGTGTGTCTCTTGAAGAGATGCAGAAGAGGCTGGGGATCGCTTGAGCTGATTCCTCCAGAGCACTGTACTCTCAGTCATCGAATACGACCTTGGCCAAGCCCGACCAACCGGAGCGGCGCGCGCTGAAAGGATAGGTAATAGGTGTACAATTGCCGCGTTTTTCAAAGCCAAGAAAGAGGAAATTTGCGGTGGCCAATATCGATTCTGCTTGGGGTGTAGCCATAAACAAGAGGACTTTTATCAGGCTCTTCGGTGTGCTGATGGCAAGCCCTGTTATCTCACCTCTGTTGGCCTGGGCGTCAAAAAACAAGCTGAAGAACTGGGCGGGCAATCTCGAATACAGTACGGACCGCTTGTACTCCGCCAACTCGCTTGAACAGGTGCGGAGTTACGTTAAGAAACAGAGCAAACTAAAAGTACTGGGAACGCGCCACTGCTTCAACAACATAGCAGACAGCACGCATAGCTTCCTGTCCTTAAAGTCGATGGACGAGGTGGTTACGTTGGAGCCGGAGTCGCACACCGTGACGGTTGATGCAGGCATGACTTACGGACAACTTTGCCCGTACCTCGATAGCAAGGGCTATGCGCTGCACAATCTGGCTTCGTTGCCCCACATTTCCGTAGCGGGCGCTTGCAGCACCGCAACGCATGGTTCGGGCGAAAAGAATGGCAATCTCGCGACGGCAGTGTCGGCAATTGAAATCGTCACGGCAGCCGGCGAGGTGGTTAAGCTGTCCCGCCTACAAGACGGCGAAGCATTTCGGGGAGCCGTTGTTGGGCTTGGTTCCCTTGGTGTAATCACAAAGATCAGCCTCGATATTCAGCCAGCCTTCCTGATGCGGCAGTACGTGTATGAAAACCTGCCGCTCACTGAAGTGAAAGACCACTTTGACGCCATCGAATCAAGCGCGTACAGCGTCAGCCTGTTTACCGACTGGCAAGACCAGCGTATCAGCGAAGTTTGGATCAAAAGCCGCGTGGAAGAAGGGCAAGCGTTTGACGCAACCCCGGAGTTCTTCGGGGCGAAACGTGCTACCAAGAATCTGCACCCCATTGCTGAACTTTCCGCCGAGAACTGTACGGAGCAGATGGGCGTGCCTGGCCCTTGGTATGAACGACTGCCGCACTTTCGCATGGGGTTCACGCCTAGCGCTGGTAAAGAGTTACAATCGGAATACTTCGTGCCCCGTCAGCACGCGGTCGAAGCAATTCTGGCGGTTGAACGGCTGCGCGGCCAGGTCAGCCCGCACTTAATGATTTCGGAAATCCGTACGATTGCCGCCGACAATTTATGGCTGAGTCCTTGTTACGAACAACAGTGCATTACCATCCACTTTACTTGGAAACAGGACTGGCCGGCGGTCAGAAAGCTATTGCCGGTGATTGAAAAAGAATTAGTTCCATTTAAGGCCCGGCCGCACTGGGGAAAGCTGTTTACCATGTCACCGTCGGAGCTGAAATCCATTTATAAGCGGTTGCCCGACTTTATTCAATTGAGCAAGAAGTACGACCCGCAGGGCAAATTCCGCAATGAATTCCTGAACACGAACGTATTCAGCAGTTAATGCTCTTTTCTCGTTGAGATACAAGAATATGAAATTTTGAACAAGCTGAATCAACGACAGTTAGCATAGACTTCTGGGAAGGCGACGCCCACGCCGAGAACCTGATCGTGCCGTGACCTGCTCCCTAGTTGCGCGCAGGAAAACACACGAAAACCTCTCACATTTAATCGTTCTTTTTCTGCTTAGCCCAGCGCGCCCGAGCTGCCTTGCTCGCAATCTCATGCCGTCTTTCGGCTGTTAGTTTCAGGGTACGCGCCTTGCCACCGCGCCGGCCCAGTTCGACAGCGTGCGGATCCTTATCGTCCTTCTTGGTCATCGATTTAGAACGTTATATCGGCACTTCAGACTAATCAAGAAAACACTTGACACATGCTAAGCGCTAAGAATATGCTTAGCGCTTAGCATGTGTGATGAGGAGTCTGCAATGAAGAAAAACTCTCAACTCGTCAGATCAAGTCTCAAAATTGCTAGAGCAATTTGGGGAGGACTTCCGAAGGCGAAGCTGGATGAATTAAGCGCACTCGTCGAAAGCCACTCTCTGTCTGTCGCAATGGGAGACGTTCGATTTCTCGACCAGCACTGGTACGTCACCCATGCCGGGCTCTTGCGTTTAGCTAGACGCAAGCGCTGCGTAGGTATCCAAGTTCAACAAGTATTCGAGTCTTGCGACCAGTCGACAGGCCGGTGGGTCTTTAAGGCCACAGTCTATAAGTCTAGTGGCTCGAAAGGATTCGCGGGCTATGGAGACGCCGATCCCTCCAACGTTTCTTCTTTGGTACACGGAGCTGAGATGCGCGTTGCAGAAACGCGCGCCGTCAACAGAGCCCTGAGGAAAGCTTACGGGATAGGCGTCTGTTCTGTCGAGGAGTTGGGAGCGCTTTCCGGTTCCCCCGGTCCCACGAGGGACCATGAGCAGTCTGCAAAGCCGCATCCCCAAAATGGCTCGAACAACGGCCAGCCGCGGCTGCGGGACAGACTGTGCCTCCTTATCCGGCAGTACAACCTCGATCCAACTCTAGTTAAAGCTTACGCCGCGGATTTCTGTGGTACAGAAACTCTCAAAGGAGCCAGTAGGGATCTGGTCGAGTCCTTTGTCACCCACATAGCGGCGTCCGCAAAAGAGAACAGAGACGACCTGGTGTGCAAACTCAATTCCTATGCCCAACCTCAGGAGGCAAAGTCATGAGACGACATATTCCGGGTCTGTTTTCGAAGCAGGAAGATCGTGAAAGTGCACTCGATGGTTTGTTTCTCGTTCGTGTGGAAAAGGTTTCTTATCGCTGGCATCCCCAGAAACCATTCCTGGAGATCCGATTTGTCGTCATCGAACCAAAACCATTCGACGCACGATCGTTCTCTGGACGGTTGTACTGCACCGACAGAGCGCTCTGGAAACTCAACTGGTTTCTTCGCGATTTCGGCTACGACGCCGAACTCCTCAGTCGAGACCAGGTGCATGAAAAGGCTCTCCTCAATCTCCGCGGCGTCATCAGAACTTCCCGTATGACGATGAACGGCCGCTCCTTTCAGAATCTCGATTCCTTTGCTCCTGCAGCAGATTGGGAACTGCTCGACTGCACCTCGATCAGCAAGAGCGATGGGCAGGGAAACGCCCATGACCTATAGCTATACACAGATCAGCCGATATCTCCGCTGCCCCCGCAGTTATCGTTATCACTATCTAGACGGATGGCGGGAAAAGGAGGCCCGGGCGGCGATGGTCTTCGGTCGCTGTTTCGAGAATGCCCTGGGCGCCTTCTTCCGTCAGGAAGATAGCGCTGCAACTCTCTTCAAGGAGTGGGGCGCATTCCGCGATTCCTCATTCGAGTATAAGAAAGGAGACTCCTGGGACCGTGTCCTCCATCAGGGAGTCCATCTGCTCGAAACATTCGCAAGAGACGATCGCGTTCGTATTCACAGCCCGCGGGAGAATCTCCAGATCAAGGCAGTCCGGACTCTACCGGCAGGCAATGATTTCGTCGCCTACCTCGATGCTCTTGGTGAACTCGATGGCAAACAGTGCCTCATGGACTGGAAGACGACGACCAGCCGTTATCCAGATGACCCCGAAGGATTGCTTTCGCTAGATCCTCAGTTGATCTGCTATTCGTGGATCACCGGGATTCCCGATGTTGCGTTTGTGGTGTTCGTGCGAAAGCACCAACCCGAAATCCAGTATCTAAGGGCGGCGATCTCAGAAGAGCAGCGCCGGGAATTCGGACGCCTCGTCGAAGCAACGGTTGGCCAAATCGAAGCGGGTCAGTTTGCTTCTCACAGTGGCATTCGCTTCCCCCAGAACGGTTGCCTAAGCTGCTGCCATCTGGGGCTTTGCCTCAACAACCAACAACTGGTCAATACGAGTCTCATCCGCAAAGCAGGAGCGAGCGACCTTGATTGGCTTGACGAGCTTGTGGATTAACGGACGAGGGGCCGTGACGCCAGAAATCAATCACCGCCGCGCCCTCCTCGTACTAGGCAAGATCGACGAGATCTTGAGCTGGGAGAAGGCCAAGGAGCAGGAGAAGGACACGCGGTTTGTAGAGCTCGGGGAATACTTGTGTGAAGTTCGCACAAAACAATATTGGAGACTGGAAAGACTGGCCTCGTTTGACGACTTCCTGGCAAAGCGGTTTCCAGATTCGCGACGGAAGGCTTACTACCTCATGGCCATTCACGAGCATCTCATGCGCGTACCGAAGCCGCAGCTTCGAGAGATAGGTTGGACAAAAGCGCGGGAACTCGTCAAGGTAGCGCGCAGAGATGGACCGGAGTTCGCTTGTGCACCCTGGGTGCACAAAGCAAAAGAACTCCCCAGGGAAGAATTCAGACGGGAAGTGGAGCGACACCTAACTGGCAAGGAGACCGAACCGTGGGAGATTATCTACTTCAAGCTCTACAAGAGCCAGATCCCCGTTGTGGAGCAAGCACTCGAAACAGCTGCGCTGATGCTTGGGACTGACAAGTCGCGCGGTTATTGCTTTGAGATGATCTGCGCCGACTTTCTTGCGGGGTCAAGTCTGCAGGAAGACGAGCCCGAGGCTCTAATTTTGTCATTGCGTCGGATCTACAGCCTACTTCCGTACGCAATGCAATGTGACTTCCTGAAAGGGATCGAAGCAACTCCATGTCGAGATTGAGGCCAAAACGACCTCGCATACGGCTCGACGCGGGATCGTATAAGCAGCTCCGCATGGCGGTTCTGAAGCGCGATGGTTGGCGTTGTCAGGTTTGTGGTGCGACTAGCAATCTAGAAGTTCACCATCAGCAGACACGTGGCCGTCTCGGGCATGATTGCGCCGAGAATCTGATCACGCTTTGCACCGGCTGCCATGAACACCAACACAAAAGAAAACCCTGATCCTATTGTTGCAGTACGTGAGGCGCGCTAATGTTGCCCCCATTCCTCTCCCGAAGGAAGTAAACTAAGCTTTACTTTGAGACTTAACTATGCTTAATATATGGGATCGCTCATGGCTAATACTTGCGGCTATGACACTTGGTCTAGAGCGATAGCTCACAGACCAAGACGAATCAAGAGAGCAGGCACCTCCATCATCGCGCGCGCTATTCTCCCAAGTCTTCTTCTGGTGAGCGCTGCGCTATTTTGCCCCGCGAAAGCACTGCCACAAGGCGAAACTACCAGCGCAATCGTTGGCCAAGTGAGCGATGCGACGAAAGCTCCGATTCCCGGCGCCACAATCACGATCACAAATCGCGAGATCGGGCTACAGCGCATTGCCAAAACCGACAATGAGGGTCGCTTCACTTTTCCGCAGCTAAAACCTGGAACTTACTCGGTCAAAGTACAGGCGGAAGGCTTCGATCCGCAGCAGAATGACAACGTGTTTTCGAGTCTAGGGCAAAAGCAGACGGTCAATTTCACGCTTAAGGTCGCTGAATCCAAACAGACGGTTGAGGTAAGCGGCGAGCCTTCGCTCATCAATCCCGAAAACGCAAACACAGCCACGAATCTGAATGCACAAGCGCTAGAAAACCTTCCCAATCCAGGCGGTGATTTGACGTACCCCCTTCAGTTTGCGGCAGGCGCGCTCGTCAACACAGCAGGCAGCGGCAATGATTTCGTCGGCGGCACAAATGGCTATGGCAACGTTGAGTTTAATGGACTGCCTGCTATCTCAAACGGCTATATAGTCGATGGGTTGGAAACGAACGATCCGCTGACAAATCTGAACAGCGGGCTATCGACAAACCTTGTCCTCGGATTGAACTCAATATCGGAAGTGACGGTCAATACACTCTCCTATGCTGTGGACCAGGGGCGATACGGCGCGTCGCAGGTCAACTACGTTACTAAGTCCGGTTCGAACCAGTTTCACGGAAACCTATACGAGTTGTGGAATGGGTCCAGGTTCAACGCGGCCAACTTTTTCACAAATGCCACCCCAGGAAATCACAAACCGCGATCGACGGTCAACCACTTCGGAGGCAGTTTGGGCGGCCCAATTCTCCACGACAAGCTGTTCTTCTTTTTCGATAGCGAGTGGGTTCGGATTGCGCTACCCATTGTCACGGCTGCTACCGTCCCAACTCCGGCGTTCCAAAGTTACGTCTTGCAGCAACTCCCTTTGGGTGGAACCGACTCCGTCACCGGCTCAATCTACAAACCCTCCCCGAAGTCCGTGCCGTTCTATCAGAAGATGTTTTCGCTCTACGGAAATACCAGCGGCACGCCTCTCGCTGTACTTGGCTGTCCGTTCGATGCAGGTGGAGGCACGCCCGCAATTGCCAATGATGGAAACGGTTGCGCGAATCGGCAGAGCGTCTCTCGTTCGAGCGATGATCATGAACAGGTCCAAACGGTTCGCATCGATTACAACATCAGCGAAAAGAACACCACCTGGTTTCGCTTTCAGACGGATACTGGAGTCCAAACCGCCTTCACAGATCCCATCAATCCTCTGTTCAACGCCGTTTCCCCCCAACCTCTGTACTCTTTCGCCGCAGGATATACGCACGTCTTTTCGCAGAATCTTGTGAATTATTTCAATCCAGCGTTTTCCTGGTACGGAAGCCTGTTTGGTCCTAGTGATTTTCAGAAAACGCTCTCCGCATTCCCGATCGTTTTGCAAGGTAGCGGCGCGAATGCGCCTTTTACCACGGTAGGTGGATTGGACAACACGTGGGTCCAGGGAAGACGCGCCTCCCGGTTCTTTATTAACGACAACCTTGCTTGGAGCCATGGCGCACACGAACTCCGGTTCGGCACCAACACCCGCATCCTTCGCCTGAACGATTATGACTTCGGCGAAGGCTCGGTCCCCACAGTGACCTACGCCACACTGCCGCAATTCATCTATGGAGTGGCCTCTACGGCCACACAGACATTCCCCACCTCGGCGAACCAACTTTTCAACTTCCTCAATCTCGATCTCTACGCGCAGGACACCTGGAAGGTGACCAAGAAGCTCACGTGGACCTTCGGCTTGCGCGATACGTTGAATTCCAATCCGTTGAATCCTCATCAGCAGATCGCTCGCCTCAGCGGGGCGTTCGATTCCATCTCCCATGACGTGAACCTGCCCTTGAACGCCACAATTCGAACCGGTCTCAGTAATGTGTTTTCTTCTACGCCCCTCGCGATTCTGCAACCAAGAACAGCCATCGCCTGGCAGTTTGAACCAACCTCCGTTCTCCGCGCCGGCTTCGGGCTTTTCAGCGACATCTTGCCCGGCACCATCGCCGATGTGGTTGGCGTCAATCCGCCCTACGTCCAAACTTTCAAGGGTGGACTCCTGGGAACCGTCGGTGGTACAGCCATTGCGCCGGGAGTACCTAGCAGCGCGGTTGACGCAACCGTGGCCGCCAATCAATCATTCAGTTCGGGATTTCCGCAGGGACAGCTTTCCTGCGCGTCTGCAGAATCGAATTCCTCAACATGTCTTCCTCCGGTGGCTATCACGGCGATGCCCGACGGAAAACTTCACGCGCCATATTTCATGGAGTGGAGTCTTGGCTTGGAACATCAGTTGGGTTCCACAGCAAGCATCCATGCGCAATATGTTGGCACTCGCGCAGTAAACCAGCCGTATCTCACGCAAGTGAACGGATATCAAACTGTCTGCACCGGGTGCTTTGCGCCTTTCCCTTATGCGCAATCCACGGATCCTCGATTCGCGGCAGTAACGCAATTTTCCACCGGTGCGAACAGTCACTACGACGGACTGCAAATAACCGCAATGAAGCGTCTCGGAAACGGCTTCATGGGTCAGCTGAACTACACCTGGAGCCGTTGCATGGACACCGTCTCAAACGGCGGATTCCTGCAGTTTTCGGCCGGAGGAATCTTGTCGCCCCTTCCAGGAGACTTAGCCCGAAACTATGGCCCCTGTGACTACGACATCCGGAACAATCTCAATGCTCAATATGTCTATCTATTTCCGTCCAAGGTCCAAAATCATCTTCTTGGCTACGCACTGAACGGCTGGCAAGTTTCGGGGACTGTGTTTTGGCATAGTGGGATTCCGTTTTCTGTTCTCAGCACGCCATATTCAGCAAATGGAAATGGCATCGTGAATGGCAGCGGGCCGGAATTCGCGAGCGTTGTTCCCGGCGTGCCGTTGTATGAAAACAAACCGATTCCAGGAATCACGCAACCTGGCACAGTTCAATGGCTTAATCCCAATGCCTTTGTTTCGACCGTGGACCCGAGTACTGGAGCGTGCTTTGGCGGCGACACCCCCAAGAATTGTCAATTCGGGAACCTCGGCCGGAACGCTCTGCGCGGCCCGAATTTTGCGTGGAGTGACTTTTACCTCACGAAGTGGTTTCCGCTTGCCGAGCGTACGAAGATGCGATTCGATGTCCAGTTCTTTAATCTCTTCAACCATCCGAATTTTGGGCTTCCGAGCATGGTGCTGGCCGGCATTCCCGGGAAGCCTTCTACCCAGACTGGCTTTGGAGCGCTTACTTACACGACTTCTCCTCCTACCGGGCTGCTCGGCGTCGGGTTGGGCGGTGATAGCACGCCACGCATGATCGCATTTCAATTGCGCCTGGAGTTCTGAGATTGTGATCACGAGATCTTTGCATGCCTCGGCAGGGCATTTACACCCTACCCTCAACGCAGGATTTGTTCCGCTTTTCATAGCTTCGCATTCTGTTCGCCGTGTTAACGGAGTCTTGTGGAAAGTCAAGAAGAGTGCGCAACCTTAAAGAGGGCAACACTCTGAAACCTAACTATGTCCGGGTGTTCGGCCAGCCGTCCTACAGGGCGAAAAGCAAACTATTCGGATGACTCTCTCTTCTGGCGGGCAAGCAAGCGCTGGATGTACTTCGCGCCTTGGGCTTCCTGTCGCTGGGCAAGTATTCGGGCTGCCGCGTGTGACTCCGTCGAACTGAGCGGAAAATCTCCCGTCCTGGGGCCGGATTGTGTTGCGGGCAAGTCCCGTCCAAATCCGTCCAAAGTAGAGTGATTACACACTTTCCGACTCCTCTTGACTGTCATCTGCCGTTGCGCCTAAGACCCGTGGAACGACGGCAAACTGGTGTCATTGCTCGCAAGCGTTCTGACCTTCAGTACTCACTGCCTTCAAGTGCGGATGACTCCCGGAGCTTCTCTTAGAATTGGTAAACGACATAAGCTTGCCGTAATATTTGGTGATATTCGAAGCTTGGTGAACCATGCTCACCCCGAAGAGTATCCTTCGTCTCGCGACACCACCTTACCTGTTTCGACCTCAGCAGGCACTGAAGCGACTCTGGCGCGAATTTTTTTGGCGGTCAGAAACCCGCAAAACTGTCATCCTCCCCTGGGGACTTCCTATCACGGTCAACCCGCAGGAAGCCATCGGCTCTAACATTGCCAACCAAGGACTATACGAGTCGGGAGTCACCGAAACGCTTTGGATACTAACAGACGCAGGGGATATTGCTGTCGACGCTGGCGCAAACATTGGTTACATGACGAGCATATTCGCCATCAGGGTAGGAAGTAGAGGGAAAATAATCTCTTTCGAGCCGCATCCTGTAGTATTTGCACGCCTCCGCGAGAACGTCAACGCATGGGCGACGGACGACAGGTGTGGTGAGTTTCTGCTCTACCAAGCTGCCCTCGGAGTTAGGGATGGTACGGCGACGTTAAGAACCGACGATTGTTTCGCCACGAATAAGGGAACAGCTTGGATTCAAACGGGAGAGGAGGCTAGCTCTGAAGGCACCTGCATTGAAGTGATGATGCGCAGCCTAGATAGCGTTTTAGAAAAAGGAGAAGCGATAGGCATTCTAAAACTGGATGTTCAAGGGTCCGAAATGAGTGTTCTTGAGGGGATGACAAAGATTCTTGAGTCTCACGCCGTGCGAGATATAGTTTTCGAGGAAATGGGCGAATTCCCCGCTCCTACTCACCAGCACCTGAAATCAAGAGGATATTCCATTTTTGGTGTCGAGGAGAGTCTCACCGGAGTACGTTTGTTGGCTGATACACAGCCACTATGCGGTCCCTTCACAGGTGCCGTGCCGAATTATCTGGCCACTCTAGATCCGAATAGGGCAAAGCATCGGCTTTGCGGCAAATTTTGGCGCTCCTTCGGGCCTGCGAGAGTTCTGCCTCGCCAAAATCCCATCCCCACCGAAAATGGCGGATTTTTTTGTCGCGACAGCTCGAGGACGAAGCGTGAACATTCGACCGTCGGTTACTTATATTCCCGGAGCAAATGCAGGACCTTGGCATCGACTTTGTTGGGATCACCACCATCCCGGCACGATTGGAAAGCCGCACAGTAGGTTGGCCTCAGATTGCCGTCCCCATATCTGTCAGGAAATTTGGAACGCGCGAAAGTAATTCGACTGCTATAGGCGATCACACCGAAACCAAGTGTCGCATAAGCAATGCAATAGACAGCGATCACGGCCTTTGGAAATCTGAGGCTCTTGACCGCCAGTACTGTATAGGCGATCAGAAGAGGAATAACTGGCAACCAATATCTCGCATCAAAGCAAGGCCAAGCAAACAAGATTCCCATGTAGCAAACCATAAACACTTCGGTCGGACCGATCTTCTTTCGTTTCGTGGCCAAGCCGAGGAGCACGACCACCAGCAGAAGAAGTCCCATCCACGGCACCATAAAATGAAGTTTTGTAGGCAGCTTCGACGTAGGGAAATTGCCAAGCAACTCTCCGAATTCCACAAGCCTGTCGGAGAGAATTTGCAGAATCAAACCGGGTACGTTGGCATCCTTCGCAACTCCGATTAGATACCCCCAGTAATTGGTAGTCGCAAGCAGCAGGGTAGCCCCTCCGCCTACCAACACCCCGACCGCGACAATAATCAGCTTAGTGCGGATGGAGAACTCTTTTAGAAGCGATCCCCACTGAAGACTGCTTACAATCACGAAGATTAAAGGCGGGAAAAGTGCAATTCCGATTGTACGCACTGCCATCGCGGCCACCGCCAACAGTCCGGCCACGCTCGCCAGAACCGCGAACCCTAAATTCGAGTCTGCGCGCCTCGCACGACTCATAACGGCGATACAGCTCATGGAACAGCAAAAAAAGGGCACATCGGTTAGGGGAATGGTGCTGTGCTTTATCACTACATATGACAGCAAGGAAAACGAACAGATCAGCAGAATGAGTGTCCTGTCCTCAAAAAACTCACGACTGAGCACGCAGTAGGCGGCGAATAGTCCCACCGACAAAAAAACCATGTTCAAGCCGACGATCACCCAAGGATGGGCGAAACCTACCTTCAACAGAACAGCCAGCAATGCCGGGTAGCCCGAAGGGAGATAAGTCTTCTGCCCGTCATTCAAAAAACCCCCACCGTGAGCGGCCGACTCGCCCATAGATAATAGGGTGATCGCATCATTGTTAAGCCGGAGCGGACTGAAGACTTGAAGTACAAAGCAGATTGCTAAGAGTAGCAAGAGAATTTGTGAAGACCGATACCTCACTGAATCGGCTATTATCACCGCGGGCCGTTGAGGCCTGCTTTCATTACCGGTTGCCATCTCGTCTGAGCTGAGAATAACACCATGCGCCCGAGAACATGTCAACGATCTGGAAGCACCTGCTCCGGTAAAGTGGCGAACATTTTGCTTTCTCGTCGGCGTCAGAATCGGCGGATTTATCGAGGCCGCCGTTGGCGGCGGCTGGGGTGTGAGGCTGAAGCATTTGCACGCTGAGGTCGGCAAGTGTAGATTAGCAGTTGGCCACCATGTCACAAACGGAAATTCCAGTTTAGTAGAATCTTGTCGCCGTATTCAACTCCTGCGAAAAGGTGTTTATCATGGGAGTGTGCATAGGTGGGGAAACTGCATGTCGAATGACAGTGAACAGCAAAGTGGCTTGCGACGCACATTAAAAGGATTGGCTGCACTAAACCTGAATTCTCTTCGGGTCCTGCTGACCAAAGGCGCAGGTCCAGCCGCCCAGTACGTAATCCACATGCACCGTCTCTACGCCGGTTATGGTCTCCCGTGGAAATGGAGCGACCTGCCCTGGCGATCGGACATGCGGGTCCCCCAAATCTCCGTCCAGGAGCTGTTCCCCGAGATCGATTTCAGACGGTCTCCCGAGCTTCTTTTCCCGTTCCCGCGCGACCTCAGTACCATGCCTCACGAGCTTATGATCCTGGCCCTTGTCGTCAACTTTTTGCGCCCGAAGCGCGTGGTCGAATTCGGAACGGCCGAAGGCCGCACTGCACTCAATTTCGCTCTCCATCTCCCGCCCGAGGGAGAAGTTGTCACTCTCGATTTCCCGCCGATCCCCGGCAAGATGGAAATCGGTTATTTCTATTGGGATCAGCCGCTGAAGTCGAAGATCAAACAGATTTTTTCCGGCGTCGACACATGGGATTCAACGACCTATCGAGCCTCCGCGGAAATGGTCTTTTGCGACGCATGCGATCAGCTTCCGGGACTCGCTGCCGAAGCCGCCCAAGCTTTTGCTGTCGTGAAGCCGGGCGGCGTCATCTTCCGGCACGACTACGGCAGCGCCCAGGGGCCGACTCTCTTTTGGAATGAGATCAGCAGGGTATTGCCGGTGCGCCACTTGGAAGGCACTACGCTGCTGTGCTTACGCGTGAGCACCCCAGAAATCTACGACAATATGCAGAAAATGCTCGCCTCGGGCTACCTTTCCAGTATCCGTTGAATTCGATTCTTTATCCCTGCTTCTTCTTGTTCCAAATGTCACAAACAGTTTGACCGTCGCGGGCGCGTAGCAGGCATGGTGGTGTTTGCGTAACCGCGCGTCACTAGGGTAGGCTTGACAAAGAAAAATCGCAGAGCTAAGGATGAGCCATCTTCTGCTCCATGAACAGAATAATCTCCCGATCTTGCTCGTGAACCTTGCCCAACACTCGACGAAATTTACCTAGAAACCGCGCATCCTTGTTTTCGAAGGTGCACATCAATGCATAAATCAGCGTCGAAAAAGTCGGCCAAGTGCGCAGGGCGTCCTCCTCGCACCTTATCGCGGACCTCCGGTCGGTCGGAAGCTAGCCCTAAGAAACGATCCGAATCCCTCGAAATTAAAGTTACAAGAAGCATGCGCACAGTACCTTCAGGAACGGTCTGGCTCGCGACAGCATAGGCCCGGTGGTATCCGGCCAACAGCAAGGTTCGATCTCTCAAATCCGCAACAGAGACAAAGTTAGCTGCCTCCGTAAGTTGGAGGTGACCAATAGCGTGATGCCCCTTTCGGAATGAACCGGACTCGGTAATAATCATGAGACTCGGCGCAAAGCCAAACTATGAGAATTGCATCGGCTTTATCTTCAGGTCAGTTCCGAAATGGCCCGCTACTCACCATCGGCACTATCATCGTGGGCGCCTTGGCCGCTTACCAAGCCGCCGAATACGTGATCAGGGGCGATTTTACAGGCATGGCCTATGCGGGCATGGCTCTCGTGGGCGGCGCGATTGTCATTGGAATTCTCAACAACTGGCGCAACGGGGTCTACTTTTTCCTGAGCTGGCTTTTGTTTGAGGACTTCGCACGGAAATTCCTTGGCAACAACATGGCGATCTACTTCGCCAAAGATTTTCTGGCGCTCGTAGTATACATTTCGTTCTTGGCAGCTATCCGGCGAAAGGAAGTGACATCTTTCCGTCCCCCCTTTCTTGCGCCATTGCTGATATTCATCTGGTTCGGCGTGATACAGATATTCAATCCAGCCTCCACGAGTATTTGGTACGGTCTTATGGGCTTCAAAATGTTCTTCTACTACGTCCCAATGATCTTTTTAGGCTACGCCCTTATCAATTCCGAGGTTCAATTACGTCGTTTTTTTACGGTCAACATGGTTCTTTCTCTCATGATTATTTCACTCGGCATCGCTCAGTCCATTCTTGGTCCATCCTTTCTGAACCCGGAGCATCCTGCGGAAGACATTCGTTTGTTGAGCGGTCTCTATCGCATTTCTGAGGCCGGCGGTCGCGCTTACCGGCCCAATTCAGTGTTTGTCAGCAACGGCCGCTACGCGAATTTCATAATGGTGGCCTGGCTGCTGGTCCTGGGATTCAGCGGCTACCTTCTCCTCCGCCAAAAGCGAGGGAGAGCACTCGCCTTTATAGCCATCGCAGTGACCGCCACCGGAGCATTCTTAACTGCATCCAGGGGCTCGTTCATGTGGGGGATGATCAATGCGTTGGCAACCAGCGTTGCCTTTATCTGGGGTGCCCCCTGGCGACAGGGCGAGGCGTTGCGCGTGTTTCGCGCCATTCAGCGAGCCGCGCTGGGTATTGGGCTAGGCATTGTTGTGCTCTTCTATGCTTATCCTGATGCTCTCCTTACGCGGTTGGCTATCTATGAAGAAACGCTTATGCCAAACAGCGCATCGAGCGAATTGATGCATCGTAGCTGGGATTATCCCGTACGGAACTTTCTCGGCGCCTTTGACTACGACCGCTGGCCCTACGGCTATGGCATCGGGACCGCTTCACTCGGCGGGCAATACGTCGCCCGTATTTTTAAAGTGAAGCCACTAGGCGTTGGAGTTGAAAGTGGATATGGAACCCTCGTCGTCGAGATGGGAATCGGCGGCCTGCTCCTCTGGATCGTTATGAGCCTGGCGATTATGGTCTCCTCCTGGAAGGTAGTCAAAAAGCTGAAAGGCTCTCCCTGGTTTCCACTGGGCTTCGTCATTTTTTGGTACGCTTTATTTCTGCTTTTCCCTGCCACCTTTGGCGGCATGCAGCCTTACGAAGATTTCCTGTTAAATGCGTATTTTTGGCTCTTGCTTGGAGTGTTGTTCCGGCTTCCGACCCTTGCACTCTCGGCACAATTTGCGGCTAACGCCCCGGCCCAACCTCGGCGCCGTTGGATGCAGTAAGATCGCATTGCGGACGCATTAAGAATCGTTTCATCGCTGAGTCTCTTGCTTCGGGCGCGCCTATGTTTTTTGGATAGAATACTTAACCCAGATTTCCAATTTGAACTCCGCCAAACGAACCTTTGGATGTCGATCGTCATCTGTATTTATGCGGGTTTGGACGCGGTGACGTCGGATTCCGCGAGAATTGGGCCTTTCTAACTCTACGAATAATAATCATCGCGAAGCTGTTTACGTGAGGTATTCAGGTAAGTGTTACAGCTTTTGCTGCCCGGCATGTTCGAATCGCAAGAATCAGCGTGAAGCTCACGGAAAGCAAGAGGATGGATCCCGGGCCAGCGTCACCATACTGCTGCTTCATCGCCCGGATTGCACTCATCTCTCTGTTGGCGAAACAGATCATGGTGGTTCCTAAAGCCCCAGCTCGAACCACCTGTCCACTACGATCGATCTGGTCATTTTTAGGTTCTTGCTCCCGACGGACTCGGTGGTTCGTTTTGCAAATCACTTTTTTCTGGCGCTGGGGCCGGCAGGGCAAAAGCCGCGCCAGTCCCCAAGCGGCAACGGCCTTCCCGGCAGCATCTTCCGGATCCTCCGGCGTGCTGCTATCGCTGAGGGCGGTGTTCGCAACGGGAACCTATCTAGAAGCCATCTATCTTCCTTCTCGCGGCCTGCAAGATTCCCTCGCGCACTACAGGACAGAAAGCGCCATGGATATTGCTTTCGGAAGACAGGATTCAGTGCATTGGAAAAGGGACGAAAGGAGACCCCTTCCGGTATTTCGAGAAGCGGGCGAAAAAGAAGAAGCGCAAAGGATCTTCAGTGTTTGGCATTCCCTTGAAAACGTTTGTGGGTTAGGTATGCTCCTGGGCGTGCTCCTGACACTCATTGTGTGCCGCTGAGGGGGAAGGAAGGTCAAGCTATGATTACGGTAGCGTTTGATAGTGGATGGGAATGGATATGGGAAATTCCCTTGATTCTGGTGATTTACGGCACCGGTCAGCCTTTCGGAGGGGTTGGTGCTGGAAGCAGAATTGGCGGGCGTCCCCAGAATCTCTACGGTGCTCAGAAGATTAACCCCAACAGTCAGTTTTTAAGAGGGCTCTTCTGATGAAACGATTCCTTGCTCTTAGCTTGCTGCTCTTGCCCGCTTCCGCTTGGGCCACAACCACGGTTAGCGGCACGCTCCACAATTTAGGCACAATTCCAGTTGGCCAGAATGCTTTTGTGCGTTTCTGGCTCCGCGGTTGCTCCGGCAATCAGCCAAGGGTGAACGGTACGCCGGTCATTGCGCCTTCCTCCGGAGGTGTTTTCTTCTTTGACCTTATAGCCAATGTTTCAGGCTATGTGACCGAGACCATCTATTCAACCCGCGATTCTAGGGGACTTCTTGGTGGAGATATTGAGTGCGGAGGCTCAAAGACGGCCGTTTGGTATGGAATGCAAATTTTCGTAGCTGGCAAAGGTGGGCCGGAAATAGCTGTTCATGCTAGAAATGGAGCCACGCTAGACCTCAGCAATATCGCGCCGCTTACAACGAATCCTGTTGTCACTGCTCCAACCGGAGACTCCACGTATTGCCGCTTGGATGGTAGGAACGGCACATGCAACGTCGCAACGTCTGCTATTTCTTTTCCTGGCGTTCCAACCGGATCTTGCACTCCCGTACAAACCGCAGTGAATACGCTAACGGGAGACTTCTATTCCTGTGTGGGAGGCGCATGGCTGAAAGTTGGCCCAGGTGCGGCTGGAACTCTCAGCAGTCCTATTGTTACCCCAAATCCTTTGGGGTTCAACGTAGACCCGCATTTCAAGGGACCAAATCCCTGGGTCGACGTGACAACATATGGCGCCCGTTCTGCCAATCCCAACGTGACGCCGCAGGTTCCAGGGATTAAGGCAACAATGTCCGGTGGCTCGGCAACAGCGATACTTTCTTCTGCCAGCACCTTCCAGAACGGCGATAGCGTAGCGATTCAGGCTGCGGGAGCGAGTTGCACCTTGGCAACTCCAACGGGCGTCACGGTTACGCCTTCCGTGGCTACTGGTCCAACGGGAACGAATCTTGTAGCTGCATCTCCAGCCGGATCGACCACACGCAGCTACAAAGTTGTGGCGAGAGCTGCGAACCAGTGTCTTAGTGCTGCGAGCGCAACCGCAACAACGACCACCGGCCAAACGCTAGGTGCGAACACGCTCGGAACTATTTCCTGTACCCGCGCGAATGACGTTATGACCTGCACGACGCCAAGCCCGCATACGATGGTGGCTCGCTCTGGAAGCATTGCTGGTACATGGCTATTTCAAAGTGGCTTCACCGATCCATCGTTTACTGGTTGGTGGGAAGTCGTCACTGTCCCCGATAATACGCACTACATGCTTGGGCCAGGATTAGCTCAAGATACTCGGTTAGGGTATGCAGCGAGCGCAACGGGAGGGACTGTTTGGTGGCACAACTGCGACCGCATAGCGTGGTCTGTGGTTACTGGAGCCTATGAGTACGCTGTTTACGACGTTACCGGAGCGCCCAAACTGATAGGCATCAGCAAGCCTCAGAACGTAAACTTCAGCAACGGCACGGACCTCGGATATTTGATTCTCGACAACTACGGCTCACCGATGATGGACGGCAGTGGCCATAAGTTGCCTTGGTTTTGGCCTGCTACGCCTCCATCCGTTTCAGTACCTGCCACTCTGATGGCAAAGATTGTCTCCGGCGCAGGAACAACGACGCTCACGCTTTCCAACGCAGCAACTACCGCCGTGTCTGGGACGACCATTCTCTTTGACAACGCGCTGAACATTTTGACCGCCGCCAACGCCGCTATAGCAAGTGCCCTTCCGTTGCTTTTGCCTTCAGGTTTCTCCCAATTTATTACCAACACCTATCTGGCGTTGCCGAATAACCTCACCATTATTCAGCAAGGTCCGATTATCGCCAATGACACCATACAGGCCAGTCTTGGCAAGTGGAATGGTTGGATTCTGCCGCCATCCAGTATTACAGGTACATCTTTCAATTTTGTTGCCGGTACTCCAATTACAGGGACTGGAAGGCCGTTGCTTTATGATCCGAACATGAATGGGGGAAGTAATTGGACTGGCCTAGCGATTCAACCCTACCCCGGTGGCTGGGGACTGATTCAGGACAATGGCTTTGATACAGTAATCACTAATACGAATTTCTTCACAAACCCAACTGCCGATAACGACTATATGGGCATCGGATTGGAGTTTCGCGGTGCTACTAACGGATCAGATGCGATAATCAACACCGCCCTTTTCTCAGCAGCGAGTCCGCAGGTGAATGGTTCAACCTCTACGCCCTATCTGTTTTTAAATCAATACGGCCAAATCAGGATGGACAACATTGAATTCAATCGTCGTGGCATCGCCATGCGCGCTCCGACCTCGGCGACGATCAGCGGAGAAATACACTACGCCCATGCTCAAGGCGAAGTCACTCCGTTCATCACTGCCATGCAAACCATCGCTGGTGGCAATTCCGGCAATCTGATTCTCAGCTACCTAGAAACCGACACATCGATGATGCCACTGTATGCTGGCTCGGGGCCGCTTCTCAACGTAGCATTGATTCCTACTCTGATAGAGGGGCAGTCCTCTGACACGGCAGGCGTTCCTCCGCAGACCAGCGGTCAGAAGGCCGCTACCAGCAATTTGATTTTGAGCAACAACACAATCGGTGTGAACGGAACTGGAGAGATTGGCTTCTTGATGCCTACGCCAGCAGCGCCCACGGTGGCGATCAGCGGAGGTTCCGGGCCAGCAGCGAACACCTATACGTATTCCATTATTGCTTACGATGGATTCGGGGGAAACACATTTGCCGGGGCCGCCTCAGCGCCAATAACTGTCAACGGTTCGCAGGGTGTGCTGGTAAGTTGGACTTTGTTATCCGGTCAAGTTGCTACAACTATTTGCCGCTCTATTGCTGGCAATTTTGCTTGTGGCAGCGTCGGTGGGTTCAAAGTCGGAGGCACAAGTTTCCTCGACAATGGAACATTCTTCGCGAATAACAGCGTGCCTACAAGTTCCACGGCAATTTCTGTCGGAGCTGGATCTGTCGGAGTCATGCCAGGTTCGAGCACTGTTGCGTCTCTGCCAGCGGCGGCACGCGGCAATGCCGGTCTGATAAGAACCGTTATTGATTCAACGGCCGTCGCCGTAGAGGGGCAAACCTGCGTTGGCGGTGGGACAGTTACGGCTTTGGCATTCTCGAATGGTACGGTTTGGAAATGCTTCTAATCTAGGAAATCCATGAAAATCGAGCTCGGGAAGAAGCCACGACTGGTTATGGAGCGATGAATTGGTCTTTGACCTGGCTCTCGACGAACGCGGAGTGCAACTGCGTACGCCAATGAGGCAATTCTGAGTCAAACATCTGTTTGAGGCGCGAATTCGATAGCACAGAATAGGCAGGACGGCGTGCCAGAGTTGGATACTCGTCTGTTGCGACGGGAGTCACGAGACGCGCAACCAACGGGTGCCCGCTGGTCGCTGCGGCAAACCAGGAAACGCCCTGAGAAGTTCGCGAGGCTTCTTCGAGAATCGCCTGCCCAAATTCGAACCAGCTTGTTTTGCCCGTGGCTGTCATGTGGTAGATCCCGGTAGATCTCGAAAATGACTCCTGGCCCTGTTCGAAGAGTTGGCCCAATATTCTTGCGGTGCCCTTGGCGATCTCACGACTCCAGGTGGGCGCGCCAAACCGGTCGCGTACTATCCTCAATTCTTCGCGCTGTGTGGCAAGTCGCAAGATCGTGAGTAGAAAGTTCCGCCCTCTCCTCCCATATACCCAGGCCGTCCGAAAGATCAGGTGAGGAATCCCTGCACCTTGGATGGCCTGTTCCCCGGCAAGTTTTGTCTCTCCGTAAACGTTTATCGGGTTCGGCGGATCATTTTCGTCGTACGGAAGGTTTTTCGAGCCGTCAAAGATGTAGTCAGTAGAGTAATGCACCAGGGCCGCGCCGATCCTTTTCGCCTCGTCGGCCATCATTGCTGGAGCATCCGCATTGATGACGCGGGCCTTCGATTCCTCTGATTCAGCTTGATCTACGAAAGTATAAGCAGCTGCGTTGACGATCAGGTGCGGTCGAGTGTTCCGGATTGCTCGGCGAATCTGATCAGGCTTTGAGAGATCTAACTGATGGCGATCGAATGCGGTCACCTCCCCAAGGCGCGGCAGAAGCGTAGCAAGTTCGGCACCAACCTGACCGTTCTTTCCAGTCAACAGTATCCTGTACTTCATTTACCCTTGTATTGTGGCAGAGATTCAGTGGGAATTTTCGCTAGGGTGGGGAGTTTCGCGTCTTTTTCCGATACAAGGGGATTTAAAATACCCCAGGAGATTTTCAGATCAGGATCGCTCCACAATACACCGCACTCATCCCTAAAATCGTAGAAGTCGCTGCACTTATATAGGAACTGGACTCTGTCGGTAAGAGCCAAAAGGCCGTGCGCAAACCCTATTGGAATGTAAATCTGGTTCTGCTCTTTTGCGGAGAGAAGCACGCTGGTCCACTTACCGAAGTGCGGCGAGCCCTGTCGGATATCCACTGCGACGTCGAGCGCTTCGCCCTCTACCAACCGGCATAATTTCGCTTGCGGATGATGCAATTGGTAATGAAGGCCCCGCAGGGTGCCCTTGCTGGAACATGAATGGTTGTCTTGTACAAAGGAATCGGTGATGCCAAGCTCGCCGAATTTTATGCGGTTGTAGGTTTCCATGAAAGAACCACGCGCGTCGTCAAAGACTTTCGGGCGCAGTTCCCAAACACCTGGAAGTGAAGTTTCAATTCTCTGCAAAAAAGTCCCGCCGTCCGGTAATTCGGAGACCAACTCGGTGTATGAAACCCGTAGATAACTTTACCAAAACCAGGCAACGACCCCCGTTTGCTTGAAATTAATGGGGCGGTCTTGATGCTGGCTGCGCAATTGCTCGGAGTGATGAATCTCGGTTCTCGTAATACTTTTCGTAATAGGAACGATACTCGCCATCTTTCACTCCTGCTAACCAATCAGCGTTGGACTTGTACCAATGGATTGTCTGTCGCAATCCCTCATCGAGAGGAATCAGCGGTTTCCAGCCCAGCTCGTCCTCTATTTTCTTACAATTGAGGGCGTAGCGGCGATCGTGGCCCGGACGGTCCCCCACATAGGAAAGCAGCGCTTCCGGTTTGTCCATCATGCGAAGAAGGCGTCGTGCCAAGGTCAGATTCTCCTGCACATCAAGACTGCCGATATTGTAAACCTCGCCGACGCGGCCGCGCTCTAGGACCGCCAGTATCCCCCGGCAATTGTCTTGGACGTGGAGCCAATTGCGTTGTTGTCTTCCATCGCCGTATATGGGGAGTGGCTTGTCGTCGAGCGCGTTGGTGATCATCAGCGGCAAAAATTTCTCAGGAAACTGGTACGGACCATAGTTATTTGAAGAGCGCGTAATCAGGGCCGGGAATTCGTACGTTCGCACATAAGAGCGCACCAACAGATCGGATGCGGCCTTTGAAGACGAATAAGGGCTGCTGGGTTCCAGAGGTGAGTTCTCGTCCGCGAAGGTCCCTACCTTCAAGTCACCGTACACTTCATCGGTGGAGATATGAACGAAACGCTCTACACCTATTTTTCTAGCGACCTGGAGGAGAATAAAAGTACCGGTGACATTGGTTTGAATCGCGGCTGCTGGCTCGTAGATGCTGCGATCCACATGAGACTCGGCCGCAAAGTGCACCACGACGTCGCAGCCGCGCATAGCCGTTTCCAACGCGATGGCATCGCAGATGTCCCCTTTAACAAACCGATAGTTCGGATTCTCTGCGACCGTTTTGAGGTTTTGGAGATTTCCGGCGTAGGTCAGCTTGTCGTAATTGACGACCGCGTAGTTCTGGCCGAGTCTCAGGACATGTTGAATGAAATTGGAGCCAATGAAGCCCGCGCCACCCGTTGAGAAAATCTTCACTGGCCCACGGCCTGCCGGTCAGAAATATCGGTCCGATTCCCGTGCGACATTTTATTTGCGCCCGTCTTCGCGACGAGATTATTGGCGCGGAGTAAGGAGTCGAATGTGCCAGCGTCAGTCCACCAACCATCGAGAATTTCATAGCTCAGCTTGTCTTCTTGAATATAGAGATTGTTGACGTCGGTGATCTCAAGCTCGCCTCGTCCCGAGGGCTTCAGGCGGCGAATTTTTTCGAATACAGTCTCGTCATAGAGGTAGATGCCTATCACTGCATACTTGGATTTGGGAGCTTTGGGCTTTTCTTCGATACCGACCACGCGCTTGCCTCGAATTTCAGCGACACCAAAACGATGCGCGTCTGTCACTTCTTTTAGAAGAAGTTTCGCTCCCCCTTTCTGCTTCTTGAAGTTTTCAACAGCCTGGCAAATATTGTTCTCGATGATGTTGTCGCCCAAAACTACACAGATGTCTTCCCCGTCCGCAACATATTCCGCCAAGGCGAGCGCCTCCGCGATCCCGCCTTCCCCTTCCTGATAAGTATAGTTCAAGTGCTTCAACCCGAAGTCGCGGCCATTTCCGAGCAGCCGCAAAAAGTCGCCGGCGTTCTTTCCGCCCGTGACTAGGAGAATCTCTTCGATCCCCGCGTTTACAAGGGTTTGAATGGGGTAGTACACCATCGGCTTGTCAAAAACGGGTAGCAAGTGCTTGTTTGTCACTCGCGTAATTGGATTTAGTCGGCTTCCAGTGCCGCCGGCGAGCACAACACCTTTCATATGTTTCCGCATCTCCTAGGTGTCGATTCAAGTTCCATATTGATTTCGAGCACGTTTGGATTATCGCCTCGAAGGGCGTGGGCCGCAAGCTTGTAACATGGCTTACGACTCATCCGCGAGACGTACCCATCCAAGTAAGGCGGGAACCTCCTTGCTGTTGAAGCTGATCAATACCGGGATGCTGCATTACCTTGGGCGCCCTATTTCGACGGGACGCTTCGCCTGCGTCGCCCAGAGAACATGCGCTGGGGCCTTGAATCAGAAGGGTCACCACCACCTCCTCCTAGCTCGGGCCGATAGAGCCTGCGTTACGTCAACTAGGCAGCAACTTGCGGGATGCACTCTACTTCTCCACAAGAAAAGTACCCATGACGAGCGCATCCATCCCCGAACTGAAGAAAGTTCGGATGGCGTCGGTGGGTGTGTGGACGATGGCTTCACCGCGTAAGTTGAAAGAAGTGTTCATAACGACAGGCACCCCGGTGCGCTTGCCGAACTCGTCTATCAAACGCCAATACAGCGGATTGATCTCTTTCTCGACGGTTTGCGGTCGCGCGCTGCCGTCCACGTGGGTAACCGCGGGAATGACGCTGCGCTTTTCGGGCCGCACTTGCGCGGTGAGAATCATAAATGGCGAATCGGTTGCACTTTCCAGATATTCGCCAGCCACTTCTTTTTGTAACGATGGCGCAAACGGCCGCCACCATTCGCGAAATTTCACGGCGTTGTTAACCTTGGCGTTCATTTCCGGATCGCGCGGATCCGCGAGGATTGAACGGCTGCCTAGCGCGCGTGGGCCAAATTCCATGCGTCCCTGAAACCAACCAAGAATTTTCCCTTGGGAAAGCAGCTCCGCCGCTGTCTCTGCTGGATCTTGCAGTCGCGTATATCGCAGCTTGTAGGTGCCCAACACAGGCTCAATCGCGCCATCGTCGAACGAAGGACCAAAATAAGCGTGACGCATCGGCTTGTTCGGCAACTTGCCGCCACCATCGAGATACGGCGCGAGCGCTGCGCCAAGCGCCACGCCGTCATCCGACGCTGCGGGCTGCACAAACATTTCTTCCACGAGGCCGGAAGCGACAATTTTCCCATTGGCTTTCGAATTCAGCGCCACGCCTCCTGCGAGGCACAATTTGCGGCAGCCCGTCTTCTCGATGGCCATTCGCACCACGTTCGTCATTGCGGTTTCGCAAGCATCCTGCACCGCGTAAGCGATATTCTTGTGCCTGTCGTTAATGTCGCTTTCCGAAACGCGCAATGGACCAAGCAGTGAAATCATGTGTGCAAACGGTGCCGCTCCGCTAGCTACGAGATTCCTCGTGTGGACGCGGTAAGGCGCGACGCTAGAATCGATGAACGCACTGAGGTCCACCCCCGGTTGTCCGTACGGTGCAAGGCCCATCACTTTCCATTCATCGCTGTTCCGTTGAAAGCCAAGAAATTCGGTGAACTCGCTGTAGAAATATCCCACGGAGTCAGGGAACGGAATCGTCAGTACATGCTCAAGCCGCCCGTCGTGCCCTCGCCAAATGGATGTGGCTTCCCATGCGCCGCGTCCGTCCATGACCACCACCGCGGCATCGCTATAGCCAGAGTATGCGTAGGAGCTGAGCGCGTGCGCGAGGTGGTGATCTACGAACCTCATGCGCGCTTTCACTGTGTCGAAGCGCTGCGTGAAGCGCCTGGCGCCGCCACCCTGGTGCCACATGCTTGCGAAGTAGCGCGTAGCATTCAGCAGGTTCAGATAGCTGAACGGCATGCGGCGTGTCGCAAAGCATTTGAGATCGTGGTTAAAGAGCGGCCCAGGGGCGGGCCAGCCGAAACATACTTCGTCCAGCTGATCAGGATTGGACTCAGCAAAATCAAGACATGCGCGGATCGCAAGATACGGAAAACCGGCATCGTGCTTTACTCGACTGAGGCGTTCCTCGGCAACCGCGAAAAGCAGTTCACCATCTCGCACGATGCACGCTGAAGAATCGTGCATTTGCGAATAGTTGATTCCCAGAGTTAGCATCTCGGCTCAGGCACGGGCCACCTTGACTCCGCAGCACCAAGTCATCGGAGTATTCACTCCGGACATCTCAAGAATTCTTCCACCGCTCGATTGCACAATATCTCCGACCCGGCTTGCCACAATCGCCGCACCGCGCCAGGTCTTGCCGGCTGCAGCGGGATCTAAACCAAATAGAGAGGCCACGGCATGGCTGAGCCAAGTCAGCTTGGCGGACCAAAGCGTGTCCACCATACCCCATACTATTCGCCCTCGCAGGTTCATCGTTGGACTTTGGCTACCGTTAAATTGAAAGAGAAAGGCACCACCCGGCTGGAGGACACGCAGAATCTCGCGGACATAAGCAAAAACGAGGTCTTCACTGGGGAGATGCTGCAATACCAGATAGCTGAACACGAAGTCGGCGGAGTCGCTTGCGAGGCATGCCAAATCCGCACCGCTACTGCGCAGCCACAGAATGTTCGTCTGCTTGGAGTGAACTTGGCGGGCACGCTCCAACATTTCAACTGAGAGGTCCAGCGCTAGGACGCGTTCGTAATGGAGCGCGAAAATCGGCGTCATCCGTCCAGCGCCGCAACCAAGCTCAACCATGACCTTCCCGGAGGGAGCGATCTTGCAACGTTCAAGTATCGGCAAGACAAATCCGTGATAGTCCTCCTCTCCGGACGCAAGAAAAGAGTTGAGGTCCCAGTCTTTTCGCCACGATGCGATGTAATGGAATGCGTTTTTCTTTGCACGCTCATCCCAATCACGTCGCATTGTTTCTGTAGTTTTCACGCGCACTCTCCTAAGACGCCACATCCCTCTATGATGCCGTGTTTCGTTTTTACCACTCGCTGTAGGAGGGCTTTCTCGTTTGGCACTACCAACACTAGTGCACCACCGGGCAGCATGATTCGCAAGGCTGCCTTTAGACTGGCGACGGGATCCTCCATATGTTCGATGACATCCAGAAAGCTTACCTTAGAAAAATGGTCTGATGAAATCAGTGCTCTCCGTTCCTGTTTGGACAGGCTACATTTGCCCGGTGCGCTCACATACATGTAGTGACCGAAAGCCAGGGTAAACCGGAATAAATCCTCGCCGGAGCTGAGTTCTGGCTCACGCAGATTGATTGCTCAATTACAAAAACCACAATAAGCGAGCCCGCCTCAGTCAGTTTGAGATTCCCATAAATCGAACATAACTCCGTTTGAAGAAGTCCAGAACCTTTTCTCATTTATCTTTTTGGTTTTTGTTCAATGATTGGTGCGGCAGGGGTCGGTTTCCCCATCAAATCCCGAATTCGGTGAAGTTTATTTGATGAATACCATTGCTGAACTTTGTAAAAGCTGCGCGGAGGCAGTACAAGGGTTGCGCCTAGGACAAGAGCTTTGAATAGACGGTAGACGATCGGCCGGTCACTGTAGCTGTATCGATAGGCGGCCTTCTCAATGCGATAAGTCTCCCAAGGCATCCCGCCGTCGAGCCCGAGGCGCATGCGACCCGCATCCACCCAAAGAGGCTCCATGACCGTAGCAATGATGTCGGCGCGAATACCTAGCGCATGAAGACGCGGAGGCAAACAGCACAGCAAAACTTCCAAAACTCTCTGTTTACGCCTTGTCTTTTTATCGTCCTTTTCGGAATATTGGAAGAGATTTCCCTCATGCAAGCGGTAATAGAGGAGCGGCTTGTCCAACACGAGCACAGGAGCCAGTGCGGGAGCAAGTGTAAACATGTATTCGTCGGCCTCAATGACCAATTCCTCAGGGAACGGGAGCATCTGACCGAGAAGTTTCTTGCGAATTGTGATCCTCGAAGTCCCGAGAAAGCAACGCAAGTGAGTGAAGAGACGAGCGGTCGGCAGATCCTGCAGGTGTAGCAAAGTATTTCTTTCCGGAACAACAACACCGAGGGGACTGCCGCTGGGATACACTTCATAGAGACCGTGGCCGACAGTACCCAATGCAGAGTTCTTCTCGAGTTCGCATGCAGCGACTTGGAGTTTGTTGGGTAGCCACCAATCGTCCCCGTCGAGAAATGAAACAATTTCTCCCTTGCATTCGGGAATCCCCGCGTTAAACGCCGATGCTTGTCCACCATTCGGCTTGTGAATCAGGCGCACATGCGGCGCAAATTTGCGCGTGATCACAGCCGTGGAATCCGTCGAACCGTCATCAACCACGATGATCTCCCGCTCCCCGGCCGGAAAATCTTGTTCTATTGCGCTGACGATTGCCTGTTCAATGAAGCGCTCGTGGTTGTAAGTGTCTATAAGCACGCTGACAAACGGTCTCGCCAAATGTCTACCCCACGTAGAACGACTTGATACCTACTCCCTGCTAGCGTTACACGTCGGACCCACTGTGCGTTTGTACTTTATCATCAAGCAGCAGCGTGCCAAATTCATTGCGCGCGATTATCAGCCCGGAGACGCGCGAGTTATGGAGACTGTCCGCTCTGATCGGATTACGGTTCTTCTCTTCCCTGGCATAGAATCATGTCCCTGCCTGAAGAAGATTGTCAGGACATTTGCTCAAAGGAAGACCAGGAAGAAGACGAACGTGAGGATGTTTGTTAGTACGCTCAGAGAATGGCCTACCATTCGATGACTTGCTGAGGCGGGCAAGGGGTTTCGCATTCCGAACCTGCATCCCGGCGTGCCGTGGAAAAGGAGGGCGCACAGGTATGCCTCTGCCACGCGAACCTGTGCGAGATGGAGGACTCAAGCTCAAGAGCTGCCGAGTGCGGAACGGAGGAATCGCTTGACTGACAGCCGCCATTCGTCGAGGAGATGGAAGTTTCGATAACCCACGAAGAGCGAGCCGAACGCGTTCGCGTAGTGTACGACCAAGTGACGCCAGGTCATGCGCGTTCCAAAATACCGGGGCTGCTCGAGTAGATGGCGGAAAAATCGCAACCGTCCCGGCGGCGACAATGCGAATTCGCCGGCTCTGCTCGAAATCGTCCATTGCATTAAGAATGCCCGGAGATCAGGGCGGTTTACGTCAAAGGCGTTTTTCTCGAGCCATTGCCGGACGCCTTCGCCAATCGCCCGAGTTGCGATCACGCGCCGCTGCAGCCGGGCTTTGGCAGCCGGATCTCCCTCGAAGATGTTGCAGCCCGGCGGGGTGTTTCCTGCCCAGTTCCACAGGTTGTCGGCATGAACGCGATAAACCGTCAGGGGCTGGTTGATATACACGATTGGTGCGACGAAGATGACGCAAGCGGAGAGGTGAGCGTCGGCTTGGACGATGAGGCGCTCCGGCACCGGCAACAGCCGCTGCAAGACACTCCGCCGAAACGCCAGTGTGGCTGTTGGATGGAGGTCGTAGCCCAGCAGGCTCTTGCGATTGTCCGAGAGGAATCCGGAGAGGCCCGCAAGCCCGCTATCGGGTAGTTGGTCCACCGAGGGGTCCCCTTTGTAGAAAAAGTTGTGGTAGACCATGCCGGCTTCCGGGTGCTTTTCGAATTCGGCCGCAACGCGCTGCAGCTTGCCGGGCAGCCAGTAATCGTCACCGTCGAGGAACGCAACGATTTCTCCGCGTGCTCGCGCGATACCGAAGTTGAGTCCGGAAGCCTGGCCGCCGTTAGTTTTATAAAAATACTGAATCCGATCGCCATACTTGCGGACGCGGTCGGCCGTGTCGTCCGTCGAGCCGTCGTCCACCACGAGAATCTCCATTTGCTCCGGGGGGAAATCCTGTGCCAGAACACTGTCGATGGCTTCCTCGATGAAGTGGCCGTAGTTGTAGGTGTCGACCAAGACGGTGACTCGAATTGATTCTGTTTGGCTCACATGAGGACTCTTAATGATCAACTCATTATTTTAGAAATTTCTGCTTGAACCGAGATTTGAGTAATTTGCCAAGATTACGAGAGGTCGCTTTCACAGATCGATGCTCTCGTTCCAGTCGCAGCCAGGCTTGCCGGTACAATAGAGCGTGCTTCTTGGCAACATACTCTCGAACCTGCTCCTCGAACGGGAGCCCCTGAGTAATCATCGATTCCTGTGCCACGCGGTAGTCAAACAGGATCTCGGGCACGTACACGAACTTCCAGCCGTGTTCCAAAGCACCTAACCATAAATCCCAGTCCTCGAATCCTTCTATTGGCATCGTGGCATCGTACCCATTGTTCTGTTCCCAAACAGCTCGCCGATACACGGCACAGGCATCAATGTAGTTACAGTTCAGCAGCTGATCCTGTTCGAATGGCCCAACACTCCAACGGCCGGTACGAATTCCTACAAACTGAGCATCACCGTACACAACGCCGACTGCCGGGTCGGCATCCAAAATTCGCACACCGTGCTCGATATAGGCTGGGTGCAGTCGGTTATCTGCATCGAGCGGAAGGACATACTCCCCTTTTGAAATCGCGACCCCGGCATTCCGCGCAGCGGCTAGACCTTTGTTCTCTTGCCGGATGACCTTTATCCCCTCCGCGCTCAGCGTATCCATCTCTTTCCTGGTCAGTTCATCGGTTGAGCCGTCGTCCACAACGATTAACTCAATATCCTCCCGCTCGATGTTCTTTACGCTCCCCACGGCCTCGCGCAAAACCGCGCCATGGTTGAAACATGGCGTGATGACGGACACCTTATACGGCTTGCTCATTCGTCAGCCCTTCACGTAACTCGCACCGCCGCACTAACCGCTCTTACCGAACCCAGACGATGTCTGCAATTTGGCTCGGAACGAGCGCCACCGGCGAGAAAGCGTCATGCGGAGAGCAACAAGTGCGGGGCGAAGAAGCCTGCGGAGCGCATGCGGATCGATGGTCATAGCATTTTTTAGAATTGCTCGTCGAAGGCGGACCGGAATTCGTCTGTTCAGCACGACCGGAATCCAAAGGTGAGAAAGGCCGTCGCGCACCTTCGTCAGTGTTGCCCCCTCAGGCGTCACTCTGTGTAGAATCAAGCCAGTTACCTGAAGAGCTTCAGCTGCCCACACGCCGTTTCGCAGACTTTTTTCACTGACGCTCGCGTCGTGAAAGCGGAAATAATTGAGAGGCTCTCCGACATACGAAATTGCTCCCCCCGTAAGAGCCATTGATGCCCAAAGCTTCCAATCTCCGCATAAACGCAGGCCCTCGTCCGCGCCACCAACGCGTTCATAGATGGCCTTCCGGAAAACAACCGAGCTGGCATTTGGAATCGTATTGCGGTGGACGAGGTACTTCCTGCACTCCTCAAGTCCATCAGCGCAAAAGTCTGCTGCCCACCGGGACGGGTGTAGGTCACTGTGGTAGTAGTCCGCGAACCCAGCGGTCTCCCCCTTCCCTGAAACTCGCCTTGACCGGCAATAAGCCAATACCGCAGTCGGTTCGGCGTCGAGCCGTCCTACTAGTCTCTCCAGCAGCCTTGCATCAGCGTAGTCGTCCGACTCCGCGATCCACACGTACTTGCCAGACGCCAGTCGCACACCCTTATTCCACTGTTTGAAACTGCTGCCCGAGTTTTTCTCGTTGAATTCGATTCTGATTCTCCGATCACCAGCGTACTCGCTTATAGTCGAGCGGCTTTCGTCCGTCGAGCAGTCATCCAGCAGGATCACCTCAAAATCCTGGTACGTCTGCCCCAGCACGCTTTCGATCCTCTGCCGCAAAAAGCGCGCGTGGTTATAGCTCGGGATGATTACGCTAACGGTGGGCATGTTCGCTGCTCACACTCGCAGGGACTCCTGCGTTTTTGTTGAATCTCTCCTTCAGCCGGGACCCCAGCAGTTTTCGCAGATTGTGAAAAGTCCATCTCACGGATTCGCGTTCCCTTACTAGCGATTGCCACTCGCTCAGGAGTGACAGCCAAGCCCGCCGATGCAATAGGGGGTGTTTCCTTGCGATATATTCTGCAACCCGGTCTTCAAACCCGGCCGTGCGAGTGATCATCGATTGTTCGGCCCGCCTGTAGTCGAAAAAGACTTCCGGTACATACGCAAATCCCCACCCGTGCTCCAAGGCGCCGAGCCAGAAATCCCAGTCTTCCAATCCTTGAACTGGCATTGTGCCGTCGTATCCGCTGTTTTGTTCCCAGACAGAACGACGGTAGAGGGCGGAGGCATGGATGAAGTTCCAGTACAGCAATCGGTAGGTGTCGAACAGGCCGACATGCCAGCGGTCTGTACGGGTCCCGAAGTTTTGCGCATCCCCATAAACAACGCCGACTCGTGGGTCCGAGTCCAGTATTCCAATTCCACGGTCGATCCATCCGGCTCGCACGCGGTCGTCCGCATCCAAAGGGAAAATGTAGTCCCCGCGGGAAGCAAGCACGGCGGCGTTCCGCGCCGCGGCGAGGCCCTTATTCACTTGCCGGATGACGATTATTCCCTGAGCGGAAAGCGCATCCATTTCCTTGCGCGTTCGCTCATCAGTGGAGCCGTCGTCAACAACGATTAGCTCAATATCATCACGCTTCGTGTTCCTTACGCTCTCGACGGCCTCTGGCAGAAATTCACCATGATTAAAACACGGCATTATGACGGACACCTTGCAGGATTTGCTCATTATCGCGCCGTCTCCCAGCTGTCCCCCGCAACCCCCGCCAATTCCCGGGCAAAATCCTCGCCTGGATCCCGGGAAACGAATTGCCGGGCATCTTTTGCCGCGGTGCAGCCCATTTCCTTCAGTCGGGCCCGGCTCTCCCACGCGCGGTTCATCGCTTCGTCCAGTAGTTCGATGGTTGGCGCTTTTGCAAGAAAACCGTTGACTCCATCCCGCACCAATTCCCGGTGCCCAGCCACATCCGTAACAATACCCGGACGGCCGCAAAGCATCGCTTCCACTAAGGCTAGCGGCATGCCTTCATACCGGGACGCAAGCACAAACGCGCAATGGCGGCGCCAGACTTCCTCAATATTGTTTGAAAAACCCTCAAATTCGACGTTTGTTAATTTCTGCAGTTCTGCGATGCGGCGAAGTCCACGTTCGTGTGGGCCCTTTCCAACCAGCGACACGCGAATCTTCCGCTCTCGCCAGCGGGGAAGGCTCAAAACCTGCAGTAATAAGTCCTGCCCCTTATGGCTGACGTCCAGGCGGGCGATGCAAGCCAAAGAGAGCCCATTGGAAAACTCGGATGGCCAGGGGGGCTGCGCGTCGTAGCGCACATTGAAGGGGTTTCGCACCACCTTCGCATTGTTCAACGGACTCCCAAACTGCCGCCGGCTCATGTCCAGGTTGGCTTGCGATACAAAATACGTCGCACTTGCACTCTCATGGCTCGCTCTCAGCCTCTCTGCGATATCGTCAACCGGCCACCATTGCTCGGCCGCGCCCTGAGATATAACCGCATACCTAAACCCGGCGGACCGAACAGCCTCCATCCATTCGAGCCCGTCAAAGTTGCAGGCCTGCGAGACAACCACAAGATCCGCGCCCGCTCCCACCGTCTGCACGTGAACGTCAACGTATTTGGGCGGCGGGAAAATCCTTTGAATCTGTCGGGAGACAAACGAACGCACCCGATACCGGTCGCGGCGGTAGAAAATTTCACACCCGGCTGCCCGCAAACGTTCGATTTCCGGAACCGGCGCGCCCCAATCCTTAGCGCTTACATGAACCTCACTTCCGCGCCGGGCAAGGTGTTCCGCCGCGGACGCCCACAGCGGCTCGCTTCCTCCCCACGGATAGCCCTCCTGCGCCATGATGAACAAATATTTCCGCGTTTCTACTTTGTCCGCCAATGCTCTGTGCCTCTAAGTCGTCGCAGCAGCTGGGCGATCGGGTGCTTCACCCGGAAGCGCACGTCTCGATAAACTGTACGGAGCTTCCAATATCGATACAGGCGTCTATGTTTTTTCGCCATAAACTCGTCAACCTGCGCTTTAAACCTTTCAGCGTGCGTAATCATGGAGTGGTCGGCCCTCCTATAGTCGAAAAGGACCTCCGGCAAGTATGCAAATTCCCACCCGCGCTCCAAGGCCCCCACCCAAAAATCCCAGTCCTCGTAGCCTTGAACCGGCATCGTTCCATCGTACCCGCCATTCTGTTCCCAAACGACACGCCGGTACAATCCAGAGCAAGGAATATAATTGGCTTGTAACAGCTTATTCGCGTCCAACAGTCCAGGCTCCCACAGGTGTGTCTGGGTACCAAAGAATTGCGTGTTCCCGTAGACGACGCCAACTTGTGGCTGCGAGTCCAGGATTCCGATTCCGCGGCCCATCCAACTGGGGCGCATGCGGTCGTCAGCATCCAAGGGAAACAGATAGTCTCCTTGAGAAGCGATCACCGCGGCATTCCGTGCACCGGCCAGACCTTTGTTCTCCTGCCGGATGACCTTTATCCCTAGCGTGCACAACCTGTCGATTTCCGTGCGCGTTCGCTCGTCGGTTGACCCATCGTCGACAACAACTAGTTCAATGTCGTCACGCTTGACGTTCGTTACACTCGCGACCGCCTCCGCCAGAAATTCACCATGATTGAAACATGGTATGACTACAGAAACCTTGTAACGCTGGCTCATCCCTTCACGCCATTCACTACGTTTTCCAATTCTCGGGCAAAGTCTTCCCCAGGATCGGCCGACACCCACTGCCGCGCATCACTCGCCGCCGTTTCACCCATTTCCTTCAGCCGATGCCGGTTCTCCCAGGCCCGATTCATCGCCTCGTCCAGGAACTCCACCGTCGCCGCGCGCGCCAAATATCCGTTCACCCCGTCGCGAATCAATTCCCGGCTTCCTCCCACATCCGTGGCGATGCACGGCCGCCCGCACAGCATCGCCTCCACAACTACCAGCGGCATGCCCTCAAATCTCGTGGGAAGCACCAGCGCCTGATGCGTCCTCCAAACCTCCTCAATTTGGTTGCATTGACCAATGAACTTGACATTTCTTAAACCCAAGCTCTCGGCGAGCCTACCAAACAGTCGCTCGCTTCCGCCGCTTCCGACCATTGAAAGTCGAATGTTTCTTTCCCGCCAGTGCGGAAGATTCAGAACATCAAGCAATATGTCGTGACCCTTGCCCGCTCCATCTAAACGCGCGACGCAAGCAAGTGCAAGCCCATCTCCGACTCCGTTTGGCCACGCGAATTTCGCGTCATAACGCACGTTAAACGGATTTCGTATCACCTTTCCGTTGTAGATCGGGCTGACCAGTTGCCGCTTGCACAGATCCAGCGTGGCCTGCGATACAAAATATGTCGCCGCCGCATGCGCATAACTCGCAGCCAGTCTTTCCGATTTCCCGTCATTCGGCCACATAAGGTAAGAGGTGCCTTGAACGACCAGACTGTAGTTGAGTCCCTCGGCCCGCGCCGCCTCCATCCACCACAGCCCATCCTCTAGGCTACCCTGAGAAATCACAACCAAATCGGCACCACCGGCAGCTGAGCGCAGTTCCCTCCGCTTGTATTCAGGAAGCGAGAGGACTTTGCTCCCCCAACGATACAAAAATGGCGGAAACCCGCGTCGGCCAAAGATTCGGCACCCCGCCGACCTCAATTTCTCGACTCGCGGGTGCGTGGTGTGAAATTCCGCTACGCTGACGCGAACTTCATGTCCCCGCCGCGCCAATTTCTCGGCAGCTTGGCTCCAAAGGAGTTCGCTTCCGCCCCAGTTTCCCCATTCGTTCGCCGCTATGAATAGGTATTTTGACATAGGCCTACTATTCGGCCCTGAATCCAAACACGTGATCCCGCACGTAGTCGCGTGGGTCGTCAGGGCGCGAAGCCAGTGTGAAACCGTGCCTCGTTAGAAACTGCTCCATAGAATTGCGTGTACGGAGATGTTCGCCGTGATTAATATCCGCGCGAAAGTCATGGCACGCAATGAAAATCTGGCAGCCTGCCAATCGCAGATGTTCGATCTGTGGGATCGGTTTGCCCCAATCTTTGACGCTTACGCGTACTTCGTTTCCCTGCCGTACCAGCTTCTCCGCTGCCGAGCTCCACAGTGGTTCGCTTCCCCCCCACGGATACCCCTCCTGCGCCATGATGAATAGATATTTTCGCATTCGCTACTTCGCAACCCGTCTGGGAGATTCCTTGTCTGCAGCAGTGCGCTCTATGATGTCCATGATGCGCGGTGCAGCGACGCTGATGTCGTGACGCTGCATGACCTTGCGGCGCGCGGCTTCTCCCATTTTAAGACGGCACTCTAGAGAATCCAGCAGGCAAATCACGCCGTCGGACATGGCCGCGACATCCAGGTAAGGCACGATGAAACCGCAATCGTGTTCCACGAACTCCGGCATGCCACCGGCTTCCCTGAAGCATACGATCGGCTTCCCGAGCGCAGCGGCTTCCAGACACGCAAGCGGGAAAGAGTCCTCGCGAGATGTCAGAACGAACACGTCAGTCGCTGTTAAGTAGTCGGCGGTCCGATGGACTGCCCCCGTCAGCCGCACCCTCTGTTCGAGCCCAAGCAAACGAACGTCGTGTCTGAACCGCGCTACCTCCTGTGGGTCAGCCGGGCCTATCCAGACGAAGTAAGCGTTGGAGCATTGTCGGCAAACACCTCTCGCTAACTGCACAAATAAATCCGCACCCTTTCCCCAATAGAGGTTGCCGCAAGCAGCTACGAGCAGGGCACCGTCGGGTAACTGTAACTCCTGAAGGATCTCTGCACGGGTCCTTTTCGAGCGAACCTCCTCAACGGGAATCGCCTCGTGGACCGTCTCAATCCGATCCGGCATTACCCCATGACGACGTATTAGATTCTCTCTTACCGCATCTGAACAGGCGATGAACTGTGTTGCCTGGGAAAGCACCACTGGTAGGGAGGCGGCTTCCCTGTGCAAGAAAAACTCCAGCGCGTGAACGTGCATGAGCACCGGAATTCTTAGTTCCAGCCGTTCGACGAGGCGCGCGCCCTCGCTTGTCACCGAGTTGACGTAGATCAGCCCTGGCGAGCAGCGCCCCGCGAATCTCCTTAAGTCCGCTCGCTCGGCGCGCTGCGCCCATCGCCCAAGCCCCAGCGCTCCCAAACCTTGCGCTCTCAATCCGCCCGGACACCAGTGGCTGCGATCTGCCGTCCATGTGTCCGCTAGCTTCCCGTATTCGTTGATGAGTTCGCCATCTTGGGCCACTAAGATCGAGAACGGACGCCTGCCATTGGCTTTAAACCAACGCAGAAAGTGCAGCAGCGCAGTTGTGGCACCGTTCCGGTCCCCAAGAGGAATGATAAACGAAACCCCGCGTGTCGACATGGAATCCTCAGCCACCCGTCATCGTACGCTCGACTGTCGGCGCGACAAAAAGATCTAGGAAGTCCTCAGCCCAAACACGTGATCGCGCACGTAGTCCAGCGGATCGTCGGCGCGCGATGTAGTACTGAAACCGTGGTCTAGGAGGAAGCGCTCGACAAATGCGTGCGTGCGAAACCGCTCGCTGCCACCGCCGTTGCACAGGAAATCATGGCAGGCTACGCAGATCTGCCGGACACGCGGCGTAACCGATCCCATCCCGAGGAGCGCATATCGCTCAGCGCCCTCAATGTTCATTTTCAAGAAGGCGATGTTGTCGACCTTCTGCACCTCACAAACCTCAGCGAGCGTACCAGCTCTCACTAGAACGCCTGAGGTTCCGCTGCCGGAATCGACCGCGTTCATGGTCCAGGACGATGTGGACTCAATTATGCGAACCGTGCCAGGCTTGTCCATCAGCGCGAGGTGAATTGGGGTGACATTCGCTAATCCATTGAGTCGGCAGAAATTCTTGAGGATCGCGAATGAAAGCGGATGCGCTTCGATCGCGATCACGCGCCCAGTCTCGCCCACGGCGCGCGAAAATGTCAGCGTGTCCTCCCCGCGCCCAGCACCGACGTCCACAATGACATCCCCTTCCTCCGGACAGTAATGTCGCAGCCAATACTCCTTTGTATCCGCCACATACTGATCCATACCGTACTTCCAGTTGTCGAAATCAACGTAGGTATACTCAAACTTCAGGCCGTCAGGAAAAAAGTAGCGTCCAGTCCTTCTAGTCCAGAGTCCGTCTTTATACAGGATTTCCACGTCATCGCTGGCGCACCTCCGTATGGAGCGTGTAGCGATCTTTCCCAAGACAAACCTTCCGCCCGGGCGATCCAGCAAACGAACCACTGTCTCTCTATACGACAATTCGCGAATACTCCGATGATTCTAAATACCCATAGAGCCCATCACAAGGGCGGGGTTCCACTCAACGACGGTTGAAGGATCGATACATTCTCTTCAAACCGACAAACATAGGCACCTGGATACACGACGGTATGGTTCCTGCTTTCGCCGCCCTCGGCGAACTCCATTGTGGTTGCGAACTCAACCTGGTCGATGACTTCCACGTTTTCTCTGCCCAGCCACAATCCAATCAGATATCTGCCGGGCTTCAAAAGCACCTCCCGAAGCTGGAACGTCGTCCTAGCCATTTGACCTGCTTGCAACTCCAGGAAATCGCCCTTTTGCGCGGTGTTGGCGTCGATGAGGCGATACCCATTGGAGTCGTAGAAAATTATGGCTAGGTTGGCGTGGGCAAAATTGGATTCGCACTGAAGATCGACTTCGATGCTTAGGTCACAGCCCGGCTGGGCGACCTCCATGGGGCGGCCCAGCTCGTCAAGCGGTCGGATGCGAATAGAGGTGAAACGGGCTTTGCCGCTGCCTTCTCTGCGGCGGTCGGAAAGATCCGAGCCGCTGCCCATCCTCATGGATTCGGCATAGTAACGGGCAGTGGCCTGAGCGGTCGGGCCGTCGAACTCAACGCCGCCAGCATTCAGAATCACGCAGCGCGAGCACAGCACATTGATCGCTGCCATGTTGTGGCTCACCAGGATAATCGTGCGGCCCGCCCGGGACACATCGCCCATCTTGCCCATGCATTTTTTCTGAAAGGTGATGTCGCCGACAGCCAGCACTTCGTCCACCAGCAATATCTCTGGCTCCAGGTGCGCCGCCACCGCGAACGCCAGCCGCACGTACATCCCTGAGGAATAATGCTTTACCGGCGTGTCAATAAATTTATCGATCTCTGCGAACGCCATTATCTCGTCGAACTTCCGGTCGATTTCCCGCTTGCTCATCCCCAGGATCGACCCGCTCAAATACGTATTCTCTCGCCCCGATAATTCCCCGTGAAACCCTGTCCCCACCTCCAGCAAGCTCCGCACCCGCCCGCGAATCTCCGCCCAGCCCGTCGTCGGCCGCGTAATGCGCGACAATATCTTCAGCAGCGTCGTCTTTCCCGCCCCGTTCCGCCCGATCAGCCCAAGCACTTCCCCTTCATGGACTTGCAAGGACACGTCTTGGAGCGCCCAGAAAGTTTCCTGCTGCGGGCGCCGCATCGCGGAAAAGGGTGACCGCACGACGCGCGTGATGGCGTCACGCAGCGTCTCAGACGACGCCTTCACCCCGCGCCGGTAGCGCTTCCCCAACCCGTCAGTTTGAATCACTACCTTATTCATACCCTGTTTTTTTCAGCCCTCTGAAATCTGCCTCGAGTTGTTTGCGCTGGGTTTAAAGCTTTCCCAAATAGTTAATTTTATAGTAGACGCATTCAGCACACTCATCCGAGCTCCGGCGCTCACACTCGATCGGCGATCGTGCCTTCGATGCGCTGAAAGAAAAACAGGCCGCCCGTGAGGACTATCGCCACCATAACTGCGGACACCGCCAGCATCGGCCCCGGAGGCTGGCCACGTCCGGTGAGCGCCCAGCGGAATCCGTCGATCACGCTTGCCATGGGATTCAACCCGTACAGCCAGCGCCACTTTTGCGGCACCAGCGAGCTTGGGTACGCCACCGGCGACGCCAACATCCAGAACTGGACTACAAAAGGGATGATCGAGGCCATATCGCGATACAGCGCATTGAGCGCGGACGTCCACAAACCCACGCCCAGCGCCGTAAGCAGCGCCAGGAGCACCAAAAACGGAAGCAGAAGCGCCGCGGCTGTCGGGTGTATGCCGAAAGACAACGTTAGCGCCAGCATCATGACAAAGCCGATGGCGAAATCCACCAGACCGGAACAAACCGCTGCGAGCGGCAATATCAGCCGCGGGAAAAACACCTTGGTGATCACGTGCTGATTGGCAACCACGACGTTAGTGCAGTTGGTCAGCGCTCCGGCAAAATAGCTCCACGGTACGAGCGCGGTGAAATAAAAAACTGGGTAGGGCAGGCCCTGCGACGGCAGCTTCGCTAGGCGGCCGAAAAATAGCGTAAAGACGCCCATCGTCATCAACGGCTGCAGAATAACCCACACTACTCCGATGGCTGTCTGTTTGTAACGGACCTTGACGTCGCGCCAAACGAAGAAATAGAGGAGCTCGCGGTATTGCCAGACTTCGTGGAGGTGCAGCTCGAGCCAGCCGCGGGGCGGCTCAATGCGCACGGTTGTGGGAGCGCTGGGTAGAGGAAGCGCTATCGTTTCTGGTGCGACCTTTGCCAGATCGGGGTCGTGCGGCGTACGCGTAGTGACGGAAGCCATTGGTTTAAGCAAGACTCCGAGAAAAAGAAAGTTCGACGCGTAATTAGAGTACCAGAGAACAGGGCCGGGTCCGAGGGGCTGGCGATCAGGCCCGTCTTGCGACACGAGAACAACGTACGCCGATTGACGGAACAACCGTGATTCAGTAGCAGTTGGCTCTGTTGAAGAACAGGCGCGGAACTCAAACTCTCAAGAAGGAAGACCGATGAACAGGATTTGTATCTGCGCTTTTCACTCTGGAGCAATTAGCTGACTTTGGTAACTTCAAATTGCGGAGAGGCGCCGTAATCCATGATTTCAATCTCGCCTAGGTGGCGCGGTTAAAGGGGGGTGAGTATTTTCAGCAAAGTGGTCTTGCCGACGCCGATGCGCGGGAATAAAACCGTGACGCAAACTAAGCGCCGCAGTAGACTCCCCCTTAAAGTCAGAGGGCAGAGGTGTTTACGCGTCGTGAAAAGAATGGGGATACCAAAGGGTCTCAGCGTCTTTACGGTCGCCGGAATCTTGCTTCCGTGGGGATTCGCCCTGATGGGTGCGGGCGAGAGCTTGTTCGGGCTTGCGGTCCCCTCATGGGGACTAACAAAAAAACCTGATGCTGAAAAAGGGACCGTCAAAGTAAAGCCCACGCTGTTGCAGGAAGAACCAAGACAAGAACAACCAAGCGCTGAATTTTCTCGCACTGCGAAGAAGAAGCCTCCGGACTCTCAGCGGCGAGAAGAGATGGCTGCTGCGCGAGAAGGCGATCTACGCGGTGCTGGCGAGGCTTTTGATGATGGGAAGCTAAGAATAACTCCGATGGTTCAGATAGGTGCAACTGAGAGCATTCTTGAGTTGCTTCCGTCGAGTCAACTGGAACCCTCTTTCAAGCCGTTCCCAGACGCGGAATTTAGGGTTGAATTCGGAAGGCAATGGCCACTGGTGAGTACGACTGTGCGGGACAGCAAAGGTCACATCATCGCCACCATCAACAAGAATCATTGGAGGGTTTATCCCCCTTATTGCCAAGAAAAGAATTTTACGGAGGATGCGCTGGAAGTCTTGGACAGTTCGTTACATGTCGTTCTTCAGCTCAAACTACTGCAGGACCGCGTACAAGTACAGGGTGAATGGTGGGACAACCAAGGTCACGGGCTACGAATCAGCAGATCGCCAGACCCAAAACGCGGACAGGCCACACAGTTAGGTCCAGAGATCAAAAGAAACGACGCTCTCATCGAGCCTATGTTTAAGTATCCGAGCAAGCAGCATTGGCAAGAATTCGTAGCGAATTAGAAAGGCTCGACTGGCGTTGGGCGTGGGTGCTACCAATCCCATCCAGCGTTATGAACACAAGTCCAACACGCTTATTAAGCAAAACCTAGAACAAGAAATAAGGGTGCACCCTGTCCGCGAAGCGCGAAACCGAGGGTCGACTGCACTCACGGCGAAGGAGGATTATTTTCGCGCTGCTGCTGGATGTCGCGGTCTTCGATCTGCTGCATGAGGACTTTGCGCTTGAAGAGGTAGGCGCGCAGGTCGGCAGTGAGTTGGCGCGGCACGACGAAAAACTGGTTGTGGGCCATTTCCGAAAAAAAGATGGGGCCGCGGGCCGGAACCAAGTGTGTGCCCCATTGGAACACAAGGCCGGCGTTCCAGAGGGTAAAGAGAGCTAGGACGGCGGAGACGGTGGCGAGAGCCACTCTGCGAGAGCGGAAGATTCGAGCGAAGCGCTCCAGCAAAACGCCGAGGCCGAGAATGAAGAGAGCCGTGAGTGAGACAAAAAAGCGGTTGCCGTAGGAAGAGATACCCGCCCAGTCCGGGTAACATGCGATGAAAAGATAAAAGGCCAGGAAGGCGGCGAGAAACGGCACGCCAACGCGGGGCTCGCGCCACCAGAAAAGGAAGAGACCGATGATGGCGAAAAGAAGAAGGGGCGTCCAGGCGAGCAAGCCGTGATTGGAAGCGAAGAGGACCTCGAAGAGAGCCGGCGAGCGCCAGAGCCAGTCTTTGAGGGGGGTGTAACCAGATTCGAGTGCCCCTCCGTAGATGATGTAGCGCGTGATGAAAGTGGGCAGCAGGCAGATGCACACTTCTGCGCCGAAGAGAAAATGACGCACCAGTAAGTCGGAAACGCGGGGGCTCGCGCAGGCCCCGGCCTGGGGGGAACTGCGAAACACGGCGAGGTACTGGCGGGCGGCTTCGACTGCGAGGGCGGTCAGCACCATGGCGTTGGCATAGTAGACGTTGAGCATGAGTCCGGTGATCAAGGCGAGCAGTGACCACTGCAAGAGCGAACGCTGCCAACGCGTCTTGTGCCAATACCATAGGAAGAGGGCCACGGCGAAAGCGGAATGCGCGTGAGACCAGGAGGGATTGAAATACATATAGACGGGGAGTGAACTGGCCCACCAGATTGCGATGGTGGCGAGAAGCGCCCAACGCTCCTCGACGTATTCGCGAGCGAGGCGGAAGGCCAGGAGCAAGCCGAGAAAGCCGTAGAAGGCTGTACCGAAAGCCATGGCGATGCGATAGGGAGTTGAAAAACCATCCGCGGCAACGGATGAACCCATGGCGCGCGCGAGAAGAACACCGCCGTGGGTCAGTAGAAGAAACGGGCTCCAGAGAATGGCTGGGCCGACGGTGAAATGGTTGTCGAGATGCCCCGTAGGTGTGCGAGATTCTGGCTTCGGCTGACCGAGTTCGTCGAGGCGAGGCCCGCGAAAACTCTCATTTGCGTGCTGATAATCCTTAGTGAAATCGAGATTGTGTTCAATCAGCGGAGCACGGACAAAAGCATAATAGCCAACGCCATCACCGCGCACCCAGGGATTGAGAAACGGAAGCGAGAAGAGAAAGAGAAGCAGGAGCAGGCGCTCGGATTTGCGAGCGCGCGTGACGAGAGAGGGGCTGGTGTGTTGCCGATCCAAGAACGAGGTGCCCGCCGAAATCTTCTCCTATCCCCGGCTGCCCTGATTGCAGGCAACATCGCGACGTGGAACGAATCTCCGAACGCCGAGGAAGGGACCTGGTAACTGCAAATAATCTTGGCGGTATTCTACCGCACAAAGTTAATCCGGAGTAAAATTTACGTGAGTCGGAATGCTTTATCCTGCGCCGACATTAGAAATCACTCCGAGCCAGTACCTCCAAAATGAGTGGCAGAAAAATAGCAGGCATCTGTTTCCATGAAATTGGGTGTTGGAGAAGAAGGGCGTCAAGAAGCAGTAGCGCGCCAAAACTCATTCGTGACGCAGGGCGACCATGTGGAAATCTGAAGGTTAGCGACCGGATGCTACGAAAATGGCTCTCTTCGAAAACAAGATGCGCAAGAAAGGAAGAGCTTAGTCCGCGCTCTTGGCGGCTACTTTGGGAGTTTCCAAGCCGCCGGCTTTCATCTGGAAAAACAGGGCAACACGGTCGATGATTTCATTGAGCGACGTCTTGGGGCGGAAGCCGGTGAGGGCGTGGAGTTTTTCGACGGAAGGAACGCGGCGCATCATGTCTTCGAAGCCGGGTTCGTAAGCTTTGTCGTAAGGAACGTATTCGATGGGAGAAGAGCTGCTGGTGCGCTCCTTGACCCTCTGGGCCAGACCCTCGATGGAGATTTCCTCGGTGTTGCCCACGTTGACGACTTCGCCGATGGAACGCTCCGTGTCCATGAGGCGGATAAGACTTTCGACGGTGTCTCGCACATCGCAGAAGCAGCGGGACTGTTTGCCGTTGCCGTAGACGCTGATGGTGGTGTTGTCCAGCGCGGACTTGACGAAATTAGGAAGGACCATGCCGTAACGACCGGTTTGGCGCGGGCCGACGGTATTGAACAAACGGACGACGATGACGGGAAGCTTTTTTTCTTTCCAGTAGGAAAGAGCCAGGAACTCATCGAGGGCTTTAGAGGCAGCGTAGCTCCAGCGGCCTTTGGTGGTCGGCCCGAGGACGAGATCAGCATCTTCGTGAAACGGGACATTCGTATTTTTACCGTAGACCTCGGAAGTGGATGCGGTGAGGACGAGCTTCTTTTTCTTGCAGGCGGCTTCGAGGATCATTTGGGTACCGTTGACATTGGTTTCGATCGTCTTCACGGGGCTCTCGACGATCAGTTTGACGCCGACGGCGGCAGCCAGATGCACGACGATATCGGCATCATCGACGAGTTCCGCGACCAACTGGCGATTCTCGATGTTGTCGAGGTGATATTCCATGTGCTCAAAAGACTTCAGATGACGGATGTTTTCCATGCTTCCGGTGGATAGATTGTCGAGCAGCACAACGCGGTCGCCACGGTCGAGCAGCCTTTCCGTGAGATGCGAGCCGATGAAGCCGGCGCCGCCAGTAATCAGATAGCGCAAGGGGCCTCCTTAGAGGGCCTGAGAGTCGTCATCGCGATCCTGGGAAACGAGTTCGGCGACGGAATCGGAGCTTTCGTTGTGCAGAGTCCCGTCCGTTTCCTGGGGGCCGTAGCCATACGAGTATGGATAATATCGGTAAGAGTAGTAGTAGTCCGGGGAGCTAGTATCCACAGCGTTGAGAACAACACCAAGGATGCGACACTTCACGCTATTGAGCAAGTCGCGGGTCCGTGTAAATGCTTCTTTGGGCGTTTGACCACAGCGAAGGACTAGCAAAACACCGTCAGCCTGCACGGAAAGAATTACTGCATCGGTAGCAGCCATGACGGGTGGCGAATCAATTATGATAAACTTGAATTTGGAGCGCAGCTCGGCAATGGCATCCGCCAACTTGTGTGAAGACAACAAATCCGCAGGATTCGGCGGCAGGGGTCCCGTGGGAATGGCAGCAAGATTCGGAATCGTCGGGTGAGGTATACACACCAGCTCAAGACTTGAAACGCCGGCCAGATACGAACTTAAGCCTGCATATTTTCCGCCGCCGAGATTGAGGAGACGTCCGATGCCTGGTTTGCGAAGGTCGGCATCCACGATCACCGTGCGATCCCCCAACTGCGCGAGCGTGACGGCGAGGTTTGCTGCGGCTGTCGTTTTACCTTCGCGCGGCAACGCGCTGGTAACCAGAATCACCTGCGGGGGATGATCAGCCTGCGAGAGTAGGATGGACGTTCGCAAGGCACGAAACGCCTCCGCCACCTGCGATTTGGGAAGATGCTGAGCGACCAGTTCGATCCTTTTTTCGTGACCATTCGAGTCGTGACTTTTCAGAAGCCCGCGCTTTTTGGCATCCCCGTTTGAACCGGCAAACTGCGGCACGACCGCAAGCGAGGGCAACCGTACGAGCCTCTCGATGTCGTCAGGCGTCTTTACGGTGTTATCCATGTATTCGCGCATTAGGGCCAGGCCGATACCGCCAATCAAGCCAATGAGGAAGGAGAGCACCACATTGCGAGTCTTCGCAGGACGCGAAGGCGTGGAAGGAATCATCGCCGCGTCGATGACGCGGATATTGGAAGAGCGCAGACCTTGGGAAATTGCAGTTTCCTTTAATTTCGTCATCAGGCCATCGTACAGAGTCTTGTTCGCCTCTGCTTCACGCTTGAGGATGTTGTATTCCACAAGCTTTCCCGCCATCTGATTGGTTTCGGCCTTCTGTTGGTCGAGCGCCTGGGTCAGCAGGGTTTCACGCTGCTGCACTTCTTTGTAATTGCTCTCCAGGACGTCCAAAATGTTCTTATTCTCTTTTTCGATGGCTTGATCGAGATTTTTGATTTGCGCTTGGAGACGCTGCACTCTGGGGAAATTGGGACCGTACTGGCTCAATGCGTCCGAGTATGCTGCCGAGGCATCGCTGCGCTTTTTCATTAAATCGGCGAGCGCAGCATCGCTCTGAATCTGCGGTATGGCATCCAGATTGCCCGCCTTGGCGAACTGGTAGAGAGATTCCTTTCTCAGGCGCTCACTCTGCGCGTCGGTCAACTGTCTGTTGATGTCTGAGAGCCGCTGGGAGGTGATGTTCTGCTTGTCGTCGAGTGTCCAGATCTGGTTCTGTCGTTCGTAGGCGATGCGCGCATCTTCGGATCTTTGGACTCTGACCTTCAACTCAGCAAGTTGGTCCGTAAGCCAGGTGGAGGCCCGCGTCGTGGCATCGTATTTACTGCGGAAATTCTCCTCAATGTAGGTGGCGATGTGTGCGTTGACGATCCGTGCGGCGAGTTGTGGATCAGTTGATTCAAAACTGACATCCATCAGGCGGCTGCTGGGGACTCGTCTGGCACTGAGGCTTCCTAAAAATCCCGCAAGTTCGGGCGGCGGCTTCTGGTTTGCGAGACTACCACTGGCTACTGCTTCCGACGGCCCGTTCGGCGACGAAAATTCCGGGCGAGTCCACAGGCCGCTTTCTCGAATCGTATGTAGCGCGAGAGTTTCGCTGGTCAGAATCTTGGATTGCGTCTCGATGTAGTTATCGAGATCCATCATGTAGTCGTAGGAATCAGTCCCTTGGAAAGGCAGAATGTTCGCATTTTCGCGGTCAATTTCAATGCGGGTAGTGGCCACGTATACCGGCTGCATGCGAAAAGTAGTAATTGTAGTGATAGTAACCACCGCGAGCAGGAAGGAAAGAATCAGCCATATGTGTTTGCGCAGAATCAGCAGGTAGTCGTAGAGGTGGGGTTCTCGCGGAGACAACTCCCAGGCCGGGAATCGCGCCGAGGCAGGCAACAGTTCGATGGCACCGTTCGAACCATTTTCACGGGTCACGATTTTGTTTTCTTCGGCCATTTCTATTGAATCCGATAGAGCGCCAATCCAACTCCCACGGCGATTGCTAATTCCATAGTCCTGAGGATCGCCTGTTTTGCTGCACTGTTTGGCACGTACAAAATGTCGCTGGGCTGGAGTTGAATATCCTCCGCCTTAAATTCCATTACCTTTCCGAGATCAACGGCTACTTCGTGTTGCTGGCCTTGACCGTCTTTTCGAATGATGACAGCGTGATCCTTCTTGGCCGTGCGATTCAAGCCACCTGCGAGAGACAACAATTTCAACGTGGTCATTGGCGCGCGGTCATTGGCAAGGACGAAGCCCCCGGGCCTCCCGACAGCACCTAGGGCGTATATGATGCCTGCGTGCGGTACTGTAACGATATCGCCTGCCTGAAGAATAATGTTGTTCGTGGCATCTCCGGATTCAATCAGTTCGTTGAGGTTGATAGTAAACGTATTGCTCAGGGGGGACGGTTCATTGGGGGCAGGAGGATTGGCAACAGGATCTGTGGACACCGTGGAAGCCGGACCTGGAAAAACAGTCTTGGGTGCAGTGGAACTGTTTGACGACGAGCCCAGGTTGGATGCGGACTCCATAGGAGCAGCGCCGGTCTGGGCGGACTCCTTTGGTGTCGTGGCCGGACCGGGATCTTCCGGACCGATTGCCGGAGGCTCTGACGAATCAGTCGAAGGCTCTTGCGATGGGCGCCTCACGATCACGGTGTCGCCTGCATCATTGGCGACTCCGCCGGCTTCTGCTAGAACTTCCAGGATGGTCACGGGCCGGCCCGCCTGATACACCATGGGGTGTGGAACAGCTCCAACGACCGTGATGGGTTTGCTCTTTCTCTCTTTGACGCTGATGCTCACTTGCGGGTGGGTAACTAGGCCCTGGGCATCCAGCACTTCTGCGATTTTTTGCTCGGCCTGCACTTCCGTTAATCCAGCCACGTGTAAACGCACGGGAACCAAGGGGATACCGATCGTACCGGTCTGGCTAACACGCACGTCGCGGCTTAGTTCCTTTACGTCGAATACTTCGATCTCAATCACATCCCCGCTGCCGATTACATAGTCATGCGGCGACAGGCGCGCCGTCGAGGAAAGCGCGCGGATACGATCATTTGTCTGTTGCGGCGTTTCGAGGACGGTCTGCGCTCGGGTGGGAGGCGACAGGACAAATATCCCCAGCAGGGCACTCGTGACGAGACACCACTCCAGTGCACCCAGTCTGGCTGGTTGCATATGAATAGATAACCCCCGAGTGGATTATACAGGGAGAAGGCCCAAAAACGTCAGGGATTTCGCGAGCTGCGGTGCCGTCTTCTAGAAGGCGATGATGATGGCGAGCCTTGTGGAATCTCTGTGGTGGCCAAGTGAGCCATCAGAAAAAATAACAGGGCGTTCGCCGGGATGTGCAGATTGAAATCGACGAGGCTATGCACGAGAAAACCGGTGCAAGCAATGAAACCCGAGAGTTGAAGGGCTCCGGCGAACGAATTGTTAAGCTGGCGGAATCGCTTCAGAGACTCCGTCAGTAAGACGCCGATAAACCAGGCGCAGCATAACCCCCCCGCCAGCCCCGTCTCCGCAAGAGCCTCCAAATAGTCGTTGTGGGCGTGGTTGACAATCTTTCCGTCGTAGAGAGTTTCGTAGGGTGGAAAAACGATTTGGAGAGTGCCGAGTCCTGTTCCGGTCAAAGGGTGATCGAGAAAAAGCCGCCAGGTATCATGCCGCATCGAAGCGCGCTTTCCTCCGGTCATTTCCAGGGATTGCATCGAGGAGAAGCGCTGGAGGATTTGGTTTACGCCGAGCCAGGAAACCATGAGCAAGGCCAACAGCAGGATGGCTCCGGCTGAGAGCAACGTCTTGCCCGTGATACGCCGCCCAAACATGACCAGCGCGAGCAGCCCCAATTCGACGGCCAAACTTATGATGCCTCCCCGCGAAGCGGAAAGGAAGAGCGCCCCGAGGGGCAGAATTGCAAAGAGCCCCACCACTGGCCAGCGCTCCCGCCGGACCCTGCCAAGGACCAACGGAACAAGTGCAAGCGGGAGGAGCAGTTCCACAAATCCGGCAAAATGATTGCGGTTGGCATAAGGCCCAAAAGGGATGCCCCCGTAGCGCATCTCGCGAACCCAGTAGAGCTTGCCGTTGAAGGTCAGGTGTTGGAGGATGCCGAAGAGGCTGACCAAGAAACCGAAAAACATCCCGAACCAGACAAAACCCCGCCAATCGTCCAGAGTTCGAAAGGCTTGAACCGCGAGAAAGAGGACGATCAGGTCGGAAAGCAGCAATAGCAATTCCATCCGCGTGTTGTAAGGAGAGGCAGTCCGACGAAAAAACAACTGCCCTAAGACAACAAGCGCTAGCGCCGCAACCGGCGGCAGGAGGGGCGAAAATACAGGATGTTCTTTGTCGTTGAAATAGATCCACAGAGACCAGGCCAGGAAGAGCAGTCCCGCTCCCGTTTCCAGGACGGCGCGCGCCCAATCCTCAACCCCTCCGTGCGCCGCCACTCCAAACACGATCAGCGCGCAGATACCGACTCGCAAGAACTTCATGGCTTGGAGTGCTCCGCCGCTTCCGGCACCAGCGCGACGTCGTCCACCCAGGTTGTTCCCTTAATCTTGTTCTCAAGCTGATCGCTCAGGGAACGGACCAAACATACCTGCACTTCCTGTACATCTATTCCCGAGGACCAAGGTATTTCGATGCGGGTCCAAGGCTCGGTGCCATGAAGCTCGGGTGTCTCGGCCACAGAAATGTCCAGCGTTCCGAGAGAGCGAAGTTGGAATCGGACGCCTTGATCCGTGGTGATTGCCCTTGTCTTCACCCACGCCGAAAAACGGTAGGAGGTCAAGGGCTGCACTGGAACGTAATGGCAGACGCCCGCGGAACTGACAATGGACTTTCCATCAAACGTCAGCCGCAAGGAATGATTGCCAGAGTGTCTTTCCTGGGAATCGATACTGATTTGCACATTTCGCGAGCCCTCCGAAAAGAACCAGGAATATCCCACTCCGGTGACTCCTGACTCGAAGCCACCATCCCACAAGACCGATCCCCGAGGGCCTTGAAGATCGGCCATTCCGGCCATAATCACTGCCTGGTCCCAGACGCGGAGAGCATCTGGGATTCGTTTACTATTCCTCAGAGCGTCGAAAAGGGGATAAACATCCCGCAACGACAACCGGGGATGGATTGCGACGAGCCGGTCCCACACCTGCAGGGCGATGTTGGTTTGGCCCTCGCCGATTTGGTCCCAAATCACGTCCACGTAGACATCGCGATTCGGCGGGAGAACTTGATTTAGAATTCGAGGTACATCGGGGTCGGCGCGGAGAGCGCGGGAAAAAGCCTCGGCGCCACGTTTAGGATCGGCTTCGACAGCTCGGCGCATTTCAGAGAAGGCTGATTGCAACTCGCCCTGCCGCAAGAGAAAATTTCCGTATTGCCACGAGACTTCCGCCGAGAGCGGGTAAGATTTCTTGGCATGAAGAAATGCGTCACGCGCGGATGCAAGATCCCCCGACGATTCATAAGCAGCCCCGAGACCGAGCCAGGTGTCAGCTGAGTGGGAATCCAAGGACGCCGCAATCTTGTAAGCGCGGATCGCTTGCTGGGTGTCTGAATCCTCAAGGTTGAACTGCCAATAGCGACCCAAGAGGTACCAATTGCGCGCGTCGCCGGGCTCGAGTTGCGTGGCGCGTTCGAATCCTTCTCGGGTTTGCAAACTGGCAAACTGTTCGGCACGGGCATTGCGGATGCTGAAATAAGAAAGAAACATCGCAACAAGGAGGGCCACGAGCACGAGTGTCCCACGTTGGGCGGAGTTGGAGAGACGTAGAATCATTCCACGGTACTCTGCCTAGCCGATTCCGGAGTTGCAAGACAAAAGTCGCCCGCGTCGCGGGCCTTCCGGCGCTTTGGAGTAAGAAATATTTTTCTTTGCATCCGTTGTTCGCGGAATCCTTTTGAGCAAAAACGATTTGTTGCGAGTGGCCGCCGGTACCAGTAGAATGAGGCTCCCGCCTGCAAGGATAAGAGATGTGGTTCTCTCGTGACGGGGAACTCTTCTTCGAAAGGCATGCCCAGGGCGAGCCGGATGGGATTGTGCCGCGTGAAAACGCGGCGTGCGAGATTTCCTCTTCGCCAGTCGAGTAGCGAAACACTTTCATGGAAAGGCCAACGGATTGAGCGGCATTGTCGGAATTTTCCATCGTGACGGTGCGCGAGTCGAGCGGGCGCTGCTGCAGAACTTGGTGGACTCTCTTGTATACCGCGGCCCTGACGCGCACGCCATATGGTGTGATGGCTCAATTGGGCTGGGGCACGCAATGCTGCGGACGACTTACGAATCGGCTGGGGAGGAACAGCCCGCGAGTCTGGAGGGTCGGCTTTGGATCACGGCCGACGCGCGACTTGATGGGCGAACGGAATTAATCGGCGGGATCGAACGAACCGCACGAAAAATTGACCGATCGGTCCCGGACTCAACGCTGATTCTGCATGCTTATTCCCTTTGGGGCACGGCATGCATCGAACATCTGCGAGGGGATTTCTCGTTTGGGATTTGGGACGCGCGGACGAGGACGCTTTTTTGTGCGCGCGATCATTTTGGTATCAAACCGTTCTACTACGCGCAGTCCGGGAAATTCTTTCTGTTCAGCAACACGCTGAATTGCGTTCGAATGCGCCCAGAAGTTTCCGAGGAACTGAACGACGCGGCGATTGGCGATTTTCTGCTGTTTGGGCTGAATTACGATAATGCGACGACGAGCTTTCGTGATGTTCAGCGGTTGCCGCCGGCGCATTGCCTGACTTTTGGTTCGAATGGATTGAAGATCAGGCGGTACTGGTCGCCGCCTACGAATGGGCGAATCCGTTATAGCCGTGCTGACGATTACGTCGAACATTTTAAGGTACTGCTGCAAGAGGCGGTTGCAGACCGTCTCCGCACGGGCCGGGTAGGGATTCTGCTGAGCGGTGGATTGGACTCGTCTGCGGTGGCGGCTGTGGCGAAGGAGGTTTCGGGGCCGAACGGTCAACCGAGAAAAATCTTCGGATATACATCGGGCTATGAATCGTTGATTCCAGACGAAGAAGGCCGGTATGCACGGGAGGTTGGGAAATTCCTGGGGATTCCCATCCAATTTCAGGCCCTGGATGAGGTGGAACTTTTTCAGGGCTGGGACGAGCCGGAGTTGAGTTTGCCTGAACCACTCGACAATCCTTTACGTGCGGGATTTTTTGAATCCTGCCGGAGTATTTCGCCCGATTGCCGTGTTCTATTGTCAGGGGAAGGTGCCGACAACCTCATGGACTTTCAGATGTGGCCATACGTGGGTGACCTGCGGCGAAGAGGAGAGTGGCGGCGCCTCTTAACCGAGGTAACGAATTATATTTGGGTCAGGCCCTTCCCCTGGCGCGGCATTCGCGCACGGTTCCTGAGATTGTTTGGCAAGGAGCCGGACATGCCAGTGTTTCCGGAATGGCTGGGTGCGGACTTCGCCAAACGAATGAAACTCAAAGAGCGGTGGAAGGAATGGGGCGAGCATGCCAATCTGCCGCTTGAGCATCCCATTCTCCCGAACGCCCACGCCTCTCTTTCCCTGCCTCAGTGGACACATATGTTTGAAAACGAAAACGCAGGAGTGACGCATTTCCCACTGGAAACTCGCTATCCTTTTCTCGATCTGAGGATCGTGAACTATCTGCTCGCGCTTCCGCCTTTCCCCTGGTTCTTCCAGAAGATGCTCCTGCGCGAGGCCATGGCCGGTCGGATACCGGAAACGGTTCGGATGCGGCCGAAGACGCCGGTGCAGGGCGACCCACTTGCGGCGCAACTCCAGCGGAGTGGCGCCAAGCGGCTCGAACAGATGCATTGGAGCAAAGATTTGGATAGATATATCGATCGGTCCGAGTTGTCGCTGACGCGTGGTAAGATAAACGCAGAACAGATAAGTACTAAGATGCGACCCCACTGCCTCAACATTTGGTTGCAGTCGGCGCGGGGAGTTCGTTATAGAATGCATGCGGAGGCTGGGAATGGGTAAGCCCGCGAAACCGGAACCTAAAAAACCGTATTCGAAACCCTCGTTGATCGTTTACGGGACGGTGCGGGAATTGACGCAGCGGGTTGGCCGGAATGGTAAAGCGGATGGCGGAAGAAGTGCCAGAGCGAACAGGACACACGTCTGAAAGTAAACTAGCAACAGTAATAGATGGTGCGCCTTCGCACCCGATTCAGAATATCGCGAGAGGCCGACTCGGGGAAAACTAAGACAAGAAAGGCTTCCCCACTAAACGGCTGATCCAAGTGAAATCTCCCGTCAGTGAACTACAAATCTATCGCCCGCACGGAATTGAGCACGGACTACTTCTTGTTCGGCCTGCATCTCCGCTCTAATTTACCCCTGCCTGGAGTGGACCACGATAGTCCATCGAGCAAAACCTGCCAAGTGGAGCTGCACCTTGGGCTCCGACCATACACTGAGGAAGAGAATTCGTGCCGTTCCGAAGAACTGACGTACGTCAGCGCCGACACAAATGCGGAGGGCGAGCCAGCGCTGCAAATCTTTAAAGTTGATGAGGGTGGCTTTGTGCGAATCGCGCATGAAGATGGGACACAGTTCTGGCTGGATGGCAAACGAGAAAACATTTGGGCGACCTGGCCCCCTGGGAGTTCCATCGAGAACACAACCTCTTATCTGTTGGGACCGATTTTAGGCCTTATGTTGCGTTTGCGTGGAGTCACTTGCTTACATGCGAGTGCGGTAGCTTTTGGAGATCGGAGTGTGGCTTTTGTCGGCCAGACTGGGATGGGAAAGTCCACGACTGCGGCGGCCTTCGCCCAAAAAGGGTACGGAGTGATCTCCGATGACATTGTTGCACTCGAGGAACGGGAAGGCGCTCTTCACGTGATGCCCGCATATCCGCATCTTTGTCTGTGGCCCGAATCCGTGAAAATGCTTTATGACTCGCCAGAAGCGCTTCCACGATTGATCCCGGACTGGGATAAGCGGCGCCTGGACCTGGGAGATCAGGGGACGCGCTTCGAGAATCGGTGTCTCCCGCTTGGCGCAATTTATGTTCTGAGCGAGCGCCGTCCCGATCCAGGGCCGTACGTGGAGTCCATGAAGCCGCAAAATGCTCTTCTCGCGCTCGTAGCCGACACGTACGCAAACAAGTTCCTGGACAGCGAGATGCGCGCGCGGGAGTTTGCGGTTCTGGGGCAGCTCGTGACGACCGTTCCGATACGCCGAGTGTATCCCCATGAGGATCCAGCCCGGCTTGGGGAACTCTGCAAAGTCATCCGCGAAGACTTCGATTCGTTGGATACATCAAGGTCTCCTGCACTCTGACGGAGAACACTCCTAGACGGAATTCCCCGCTAGCTGCGTGCTGATTATCTGGTAGGATACTGGCGGTTCCCGATTTAGAACGGGGCTTCCCGATTTGGGGCACTATGCTAGCCGCTTGCGGAATGCTCTCACTTTCCCGGACAAATCCCGCGTCCTCATTTGCTCGAAGATTCCTGCCATGTTCCGAAATGGAACCGGTGGAATGCGGAAGAACGAATGGGCGAGTTCCAAATCGGTACAGATTTGAAGATGGACTGCGAGTCGTCGAAGATTTAGGAGGATTGTCACCATGAAGACGCGGGTTGCCTGGGTGAAGGTTTTGAAGGTCGCGGGCGTAACCGTGCTTATTTCCGGTCTATTGCTCTTGGCTGGGTTTAGAAATTCAGCAAGACGCGCACATCAAGCGGGCGAGGGGAGATCCCGCATCACGGTGAGTGACACCGCAAGGCTTTCCGACATTACAGGTGATCGCCGCTGGAAGGAAGCTTATGGCAAATTGCCGTTGAGCTTTGAGGAAAACGTGGGGCAGACGGCGCAGGAAGTCCGATACGTTTCCCACGGCGCGGGGTATGAACTCTTTTTGACGCCGCAGGAAGCGGTCCTCGCCCTGCGTACCCCGCTCCTACATGATTTGTCTCCACGCAATCGGTTCAAGACGATGCGGGCTCTTCGCGAAGCTTCCCGCGCCCGAACAATGACGGCCGTTCACATGCGCCTGGAAGGGGCAAATCCGGCCGCGAGAATCAGCGGAATGGACCAGTTGCAGAAGAGAACGAACTACTTCATCGGGAACGATCCCCAAAAGTGGCACATGGACGTACCTTCCTATGGGCGCGTGAAATATTCCAACATTTATCCCGGAGTGGACCTGGTCTTTTACGGGAATCACCGAGAACTGGAATATGACTTCGTGGTCGCGCCGGGAGCTGACCCCCAGGTCATTCGGCTCGATATGGAAAACGTCCTGAGACTGCGGATCAGCGCGCGAGGCAACGTGGTTTTGGGCGTTCCGGGCGGAGAAGTGGTGCTCCAAAAGCCGGTCGTGTATCAGATGCTGAAAGGGGAACGGCACGAGATCGCAGGACGATACTCCCTTTTGAAGAACCATCAAGTCACGTTTTCTGTGCCGTCCTATGACCGAAACGAGCCGCTCATCCTTGATCCGGTGCTGAACTATTCGACGTATCTTGGCGGCTCAGGGAGCGACGGCGACGCTCCGGGGCTGGGAATTGCAGTGGACTCGACCGGTAATGCGTATGTGGCGGGCACCACGTTTTCGAATGATTTTCCAACGACCAGCAGTGGATTTGACCCCGGCCCACCAGCAAGCGGTGCAGTCAACGGGGCTGCGTTTGTCACGGAGATGAATCCCACGGGGACTGCAGAACTCTACTCCAGCTATTTGGCAGGAAACACAGGCGAGTTAGGAGTGGCCCTGGCCCTGGATCCAACCGGGAAGATATACATAACAGGGCTGACGTTCTCGAGCAATTTTCCAACAACATCGAATGCTCTGAAGCAGAGCCCGAATAGCACTAACCTCAATGTGGGGACCAGCTTTATCTCGAAAATAGACCCATCGATCAGCGGCACAAACTCACTTGTCTATTCGTCTTACATTGGTGGAACGGGTGGAACACCTGCCCTCGCAGATTTCGGCAATGCCGTTGCCGCGGATGCGAACGGAAATGCATATGTGACTGGAATTACGCTTTCACCGCCGAACGCGGGACCCGTATTCGCGCTCACAGACTTTCCGGTGATGAACGCGTTTCAGGCAACCCCGAACGACGCAACAGATGGCAACGCATTCCTGACTCGCATCGACACGACTAAGTCCGGAAACGCTTCCTTAATTTACTCTACGTACTTGGGTGGGACGGGTGCGCATGCGGTGGCGTTAGGATTCGCGGATGCAGGATTTGGCGTGGCCGTGGATTCGTCGAACAATGCTTATATCATCGGTGCTACTGCCTCGACAGACTTTCCAACGACACCAAGCGGATTGCAAACAAGTTTTCCAGCGGGAAACACGACGGGGACCGCCTTCGTGTCCAAAATCGATACGACGAAGAGCGGCAACGCTTCGCTGGTCTATTCGACCTATTTGGGTGGTGAATCCTCCGATTTCGGGGTTGGGATCGCACTGGGTCCAAGTAATGTTGCCTATGCGACAGGTGGGACCCGCTCCCTGCTGTTCCCAATCACCGCTGGAGCCTTCCAGACAACAGGAAATGCCAAGAGCGTTGCTTTCGTCAGCCTCTTGGACACAGGAAAAGCGGGGGCTGCCTCCCTGCAGTATTCGACCTTTCTGGGAGGCACGAACGGCGACACCGGTAACGCCGTACGTGCTGATGGCGCAGGCAACGCATATCTAGTGGGTTCAACTGCCTCAACGAATTTCCCCGTGACGTCCGGAGCCCTTGAACCTGTGCTGCCCGCTGGCCCGGGTGTCGGGTTTGTGACCAAAATTAGTCCCGGCGGTAGTGGCGCGGCAGATTTGGTATATTCCACATTTTTTGGCGGAAGCGGATCAACTCAGGAACAGGGATTCTCCATTGCCCTCGACGCGTCGAGTCCTCCCAATGCGTACATCACAGGCCAGACTTTCTCCACGGCAAGCAGTTTCCCGATTTTCCCTCCGACAGCGTTCCAGACGAGCCTGAAGGGAATATCGGATGCGTTCATCGCGAAGCTGACACTCATTCCGACGCTGGCGGTCGTGCCGACGAGTCTGGATTTTGGGACTCAGCCGATTGCAGTCACGAGTGCGGCGAAAACCGTTTCACTGACAAACAACACCTCTGACGCGATACCTTTCCCGGGAACCGCCGTTACCTTCAGCGGAACTAATAAAGCCGATTTCGCTTCCCCATCCAACACATGTGGCGGGAGCATTGCAGCCGGAGCTTCGTGCACGGTCAGTGTAACCTTTACTCCTTCGGTTTCAGCCGCGGAGACCGCCACGATGGTGATCACGGTGACGATTACGAATGGCGGGCTATCCAGCTCCCAAGCGTTTGATGTGAGCCTGAAGGGGACGGGCTCGGCGACAGCCCCGGGAGTTGGATTGGCGCCGACGAGCCTGGACTTTGGCGGGCAGATGCTGACGACGACAAGCGCTGCGAAAACTGTGACCCTCACTAATACCGGATTGGGTCCGTTGACGATCACCTCGATTGCCGCGTCGGGCGATTTTGCCGAGACGAGCACGGGCGCCACTGCCTGCCCAATCAGCCCGGCTACCTTGCCAGCGACGGCGGGATCGAATACTTGCATCATCAACGTGACATTTGCGCCGACGGTGGTGGGCGCGCGCACGGGAACACTCACGATCACCGACAACGCCAACGGGAGCCCTCACTCGGTTCCGCTAAAAGGAAGCGGATGGGACTTCACACTGACCGCGCCACCGTCAGGGACGGTCACGCCTGCCGCGCCGCTGAAGTTCAACGCGACGATGACGCCGCTGGGCGGGTTCAACCAGGCCGTAGCGCTTACCTGCACGGGCGCCCCGGCCGGAACAACCTGCGTGGTGGTTTCACCGGTCACCGCGGCTGACGGAACGACCGCGCAGACCGCGCAGGTAACGGTAACGACCACGGCCATGATGATTCCGCCGCGTTCGATGCCGAATCTGCCACTTTCGATCCGCCAGATCGTGCCACTGATTCTGGCGCTGATGCTGCTCTTTATGCTGCCGCGAACCAAACGGCTTCGGGTACGGCTTGGGCTGGTGACGGCCATGCTCATACTCGTCGTACTCGCGGGATGTGGAGGAGGGGGCAAGCCACCAGTAAATGCCACCTTGACGATTACCGGAGCCTCGACCGGCACCGCAGGATCTGTAAGCCACTCGGCTACGGTGGCACTGACGATCGACTAAGGAGCAGAGACAAGCAAAGAAGCCGCGCGTGCTTGAAGAAAGTGCGCGCGGTTTTTTTTTGGGCGCCAGGTCATTGCACTGCATGGCTTGCGCGGAGATGGAAATGGCGATGCATGCTACCCGGAATGTGCGCGGAAATTACGGCTAGGAGGGGCGTCTTTCGAGGTGTTTCGGGTCAGAAGTGGTGGCTCCTATTGTCAGGCGCCAAGATTTCTAAATCATTGAAAAAACATTTGCGCGAGTTTCGAATACGAAAGGGACTGAAAATTCGGGACCACGTAGTTCGCGCCTGCATCAACCAGAAGGGAGGCGCGCTCAGACTGGGCAATTCCGACGCACATCATTCCGGCTGATCTCGCGGCTCTCACGCCTGAGACAGCATCTTCGAATGCCATCAGCTCGGAAGGATCCATTCCCAATTGTTGAGCGGCTCTGAGAAAAACGGCCGGGTGGGGCTTGCCCTGTTCCACTTCATCCCCTGTGATGACCACTCGAAAGAGCTTCTTCAAGTCGAGCAAATCGAGAAGAAAGTGAACCCGACTTCTGCTTCCTGAGCTCGCAATGGCCATGGCCTGCTGCTCGAAATCGAGGTCCCTCAGGAAACCCCGCAAACCGTGTATCGTCCGCACTTGTGCCGCTTCATCTCGAAAGAATTGCTCTTTTCGGCGACCGTATTCGACAATCTGATCTGCGTCCAGTTCACCCATAAAATGCCGCAGGATGTCGTCGCGCTTTCTCCCGTCCAAGACGAATTGCAGCTGCTCTTCGGAGACGGTTCTTCCTACAGAGTGAAGAAACTTCCTCCATGCGCGCGTGTGCACAGGATGGCTGTCCACGATCACTCCATCAAAGTCGAAGATGAGGCCTCTAAACACGAAACTCACCTTGTTTTTGTGATTGAGAACGGCGTGGCCAGTTCTCCTGGGCGGCACGGTATGTTTCGAGCGTTCCGATATCAATGATAAAATCTGGGATTGGATATGCAGCCATCCGACCCACAATTTGAGGCAAGACGTGAAATCCCAGATCGACCGGACAGTCGCCAGGAATAAAATTCAATAGAGCAGGCGTGGCCAACATCAATCCAGAGAAGGCTAAATTACCGACTGGTGCTCTAGGCTTTTCGACAAAATCAAGAACGACACCTCGTTCATTCACCTGGACTATACCGCATCGCGAAGGGTCCGGAACCTCATAGACCCCTATCGTGGCGATTTGACGGCGGTTCTTATGAAAAGCCAGCATTTGGTCTAAATTGGCGGTTGTTAGGACATCCGCATAAAATATCCAAAAGCATTCCTCATTCTTGACCCATTCTCGATTTGCCAGAATTGTTCCTGCGCTTCCAAGTTGCGTGGACTCCTCGAAAAGGCAAACTTTAAGGCTATCTTTGTGCTCGTTAATGAAGCTGCGGACGATATCGCCGTGTGAGTGAACATTGATCAATACTTCGTCAATATGATATTGGCGAAATATATCGAACCAAATCTGCAACAGGGGTGTGCCCTGAATCGGTAGTAGACACTTCGGCGTGCGATCGGTCAGCGGTCGCAGTCGAGTCCCAAGACCGCCCGCCAAAAGAAAGGCTTTCATTCGCTGAACTCTGTAAGTGGATATGCCCAACCAAGATTCACGAAGATCTCTTTGCTGACGCATGCATACTGGTCAGAGCCTGACTGCCAACTGGAGTGAAAGTCCACCGCATCCCGCCGTTTCCATCCCCATCTATGAACGGGTCGTCGGCGACAACTTGGGCGCCCTGGAAGTCAAACTCGAAACCCATCTCACGAGCGCCCAGAGCGACTAAGGACTCACGCACGACATGCTGGTATCCGGGCTGGCAAAACAGAAGTAGGAATCCGCCTCCTCCAGCCCCCGTGATCTTGCCCCCCACGGCGCCGTTCCGGAGTGCGGCTTCATACATCTCATTGATGTGTCCGTTGGAGATTTTTGAGGAGAGTCGCTTCTTGATCTCCCAGCCTTCGTGAAGCAAGAGACCAAACTGCCTAAGTTCCCCGGCCAGCAGAGCGGCCTTCATTGGTTCCGCCAGTTTTCGAATTTCGTGCAGGTATTCGACTGTCCCACTACCAGTCTTTCGCGTGGACTCTTCTTGTTCCTCAAGAATTGTCCAAGAGTGGTGGGATGCACCAGTGAAAAACAGCAGCAAGCTAGATTGCAGCTCGCGAACAAGATCGGGATCAAGGAAGAGAGGCTCGACGTGAGCCGTTCCATCCTGATGAAACGAAATGAAATTCAATCCGCCAAATGCAGATGCGTATTCATCCTGCTTGCCAACCGGCCGGCCCAACACATTGCGGGCAATGTGGAAAGCTCGCTCGGCAAGCTCATATTTCGAAAGAGAGATGTGATTGTAAGCTGCAAGCATCTTTGTCAGATTGACGCAAACACTGGCGGAAGAACCAAGGCCCGTCCCTGGTGGAATCTCAGAAGCAAGAAAAAGATTCACCGAGACATCGCACCCGAACTCTTTTAGAACTGCGAGGGGAATTTCCAACGCATTGCCACGGATGTCCATTCGCGCAATGTCTTGCCAGGTTTCGACGGTCCGTAGGTCTGCAGAGATGATTTGAACTTTCCCGTCGCCTCTCTTCTCGAGTACGGTATAGAAGTGTTTGTTAATGGCCGCGCTGAGTACAGCACCTCCGAATCTTTCGTAATAAGAGGGGAGGTCGGTGCCGCCGCCTCCGAAGCTGATCCGTACAGGGCTACGAACGATTAGCATCGGCAACCTCTCTGCCTTCGAAATCGTTCGGCATTCTGACAAAACTGGTGGCTTGAAATGGGACTGGTTCTTGTCTCAAACCTCTGATGGTCAAAGTCCATACCGTCTGCAAGATAAGGCTGAGGTCCAGAAGTGGCGACCAGTTGAAGATGTACTCCAAATCAAAACGTGCCTTATCCTCTGAGGAATGTTGATCCCGAAGTCCGTGGACTTGAGCGAGCCCCGTGACGCCCGCTTGAACCTTCAACCGCTGCCGCTGCCACTCGGAGTAATATTTGACCCTCCCGGGCGACTCAGGTCGCGGACCAACCAGGGACATATCGCCGCTCAGCACGTTCCACATTTGTGGCAGTTCCGTTAGGCTCCATCTGACGAATAGCCTTTCATAGAGCTGGGGACTGGTTGCATGCCGCTCCACGTTTAGACGGTACATCCCGAAGGGAATTCCGTCCTTACCGCATCGGAGTTCAGTCCGGAATGCCCGACCCTTTTTGCTGCGAACAACAAACGCAGCGACCGCCAGTATCGGCGATACCGCAAGCAAAATGACCGAGCTCAGTATAAAGTCTATAGTTCGCTTAAGCGCAAAGCTTGTGGCGCGGGGACTTCGCTCCTGCAGGGAAAGTAGTGGAAGGCCATCGATCTCTACCAATTCCGCCTTTGATAAATACAGGTCGTACCACTGAGGAACCAGATAGACTTGGATCGATGCTCCTCGGCATCCGGCAATCAGTTTCCGGATTTCAGCGCCGTTCGAATGCGGCATCGCGACAATGAGCTTATGTACCTTCTGCTGCATCAAGAGTTCCAAGACCTGCAGAGTTTTAACGGATGTGAGAGGTGCCGCAAGTGAGCCAGCAAACCCGTTGGATGCCTCCGATTCGCTTGGAAATAGATATCCAACAACTTGAAAAGGAACCTCGGGGTGTGAACCAATCTTACTAGCGAGCTCGCGGGCTATAGGCCCCTGTCCAAGAATGACGCAGCGATGATCCGCCAGATTCCTCATCTCGCGAGTGAGCAGAAAACGCGCAAAACAACGCACAGCGATTAAACCCAAGCTGAAGAAAAGCGCGAAATAAAATAAAACAAGCCGGGAATAATAATATCTTGTAAGGAAAGCCGAAGCCAGCACAACGACCATCAAGAGCAAGACGGCCACTATGAGTTTCGAAAGCATCGCTGGAAAATGCCAGCCACCTTTGAAGCCGTCAAGGACCATCTCGTAGTAGAGAAAAGTCCAAGCAATCACGGCGGCGAGTATCATGAGAGAGTATGATTGAAGGCGCGTTATGAAATCGATTGCGTCTGTAGCCTCGGCGTATCGCACAGCGATGGCAAGGCCCAAGGCCCCGAGCACCCAGAGCAAATCGGCGGTCAAGATCCAATATCGAAGGTTTCGGATTTTCATTTTAGAGAAGAAGGTGATTCAGCGTTATTCGTATAGGGAGTAAGTTTGTTCTTCTGATCCTTGCGCGTCTTTGCTCGCCACTCATCCGACGGAAGATGCTGCCATCGTACGACTAGAGATTCGTCTGTAGACAATCCGGAAAACCGAATGGGCCATCGCAACATGTAAGTCTTCGATAATTTGCATGTTCTCCGATGGAACGACGACACAGATGTCGCACAGAGGCTTCATTTCTCCTCCCTGAAAACCCGAGATGCCGATCGTCGTCGCTCTCGCCGCTCGCGCCACTTGCAGCGCATTCAGGACATTTTTGGAGTTGCCACTGCCACTTATGGCCAGCGCCACATCCCCCGGCTGCACAAAGGTTTTGATCTGTTCCGAGAAGACGTCTTCATAGCTGGCGTCATTTGCCCAAGCTGTCAATGTTGGCAGATTGTCAGCAAGGGAGAGGACGCGAAACCTCTTTCCACCATTACAGTAAGCTGTGCCTTTTCCAAGATCACAAGCAAGATGGGACGCAAGCGCGGCGCTTCCTCCATTCCCGAATAGGTACACCGTCTGCCTGGCATCATAGGCTTTCACGAGCGCCTCCGCGATCTGATCTATACCCTCCTTGGGAAAACTAGCCATAACGCGTTGTAATTCCTCAAAATATTGTTTAGCGTCCAAAATCTCCATTCCGTCATTCATACAGTGTCCTCCGGGAAGCAAACAAAACGTGACTTAGCAAGTTCGGGGCGGGAACTCTCTCAATCTAACCCGCTCCGAAGCTATGCTTGAATCCGCGAACTACAGACTCTCTTTTTGGATGTCAGATCAGGAATTGCTCTCAGAAGCAGGCTATCTTGCCGTCCGCGATGTTCGGGTCATTGCGTCACAAACCAAGAGAGCTTAATGCGTAACATCGGGCGGCAAATCCCACGGTATCAACAGCCAGAGCACTCCCGCGTCAGACAGAGCTCATCAGCTTGATTGGAGCGGTTAAGCTCAACGCCCCACCGTTGCAGCGAGCACGACCCCTGCTCTTTTCATGGCGCCATACGCATCTTCGATTTGGGGCGGGATTCCGCCAATACTTTCAACCCAAGCAAGAAAATCGTCCATGATCGCCGAGAGATCGTACTTCGGATTCCAGCCCAGCATTTTGAGTTTATCGACTTTCGATACACTATTTCGATTGTCTCCGCGCCGATACTCCCCAGACAAACTTACTCGAAGATCGATTGAAAGCTTTCTACGGACAAGATTCGCATACTCAAGAACAGTCGTAGGGTTACCGCTGCCAACGTTAAACGCTTGAAAGTTCGCGTTATCGCTTTCCAAGACGCGCATATTTGCGTCCACCACATCCTTTATGTGAACGAAGTCTCTAGTCTGGAGGCCATCTTCATAGATAATTAGTGGCGCTCTCTCAAGGGCTCGTCCCACGAATATGCGGCAGACCCCTGAGTATTGGTTGTAAAGGGATTGCCGCGGGCCCTGCGTGATTGAATAACGAAGTGCGACACTCGGAATGCCATGGAGCCAGCCGAGGCCGAGCGCTATCTTTTCCTCAGCAAGTTTTGAGACCGCATATTGGTTATATGGATTTGTGTTGCTCTCCTGTAACAGACATGATTCGGCCGGTTGATTACAGACAGGACATCTGACGTTCCACTGCCCTAGTGACAACTGCTCTTGGCTCCTCGGCGCTGGTTGGAAAAAGCCATGAACAGAGCAGACGTACTGACCTTCCCCGTATACGGCTTGCGAAGAAGCTACAATGATCTTTTTAACTTTCAACTTTTCTTGGACAATCAATTCGTACAGCAATGCGGTTCCAACCGCGTTCACGTGCAAGAATCGCGAAAAGTCGGGCATGTAGTCCTGATAGGCCGCCTGGTGAGATACGATATCCACGTCCTGCAGTGCCGCAAGCAGCGCGCAGCGATCCGTTACGTGTCCTTGAATGAAATCCACGCTGGAGGGAATATCGTTTGGTCGGCCGTGCGGATGGACTTTCGGTTCGAGACTATCCAATATGCGAACCTGAAAACCCTCCTCCAAGAATCGATCAACCAGATGCGATCCAATAAAGCCAGCTCCTCCTGTTACCAATACTCTCATTCCGGAGTTCCCCTATAAGGATTTGCTTTGCAAAATTGGATGGAACTTCGTACTGCCAGATGAAGAATCATTTGCCCGATCCAGCGATCACTTCACTCGCGGTCTTCACAAGGATCTTTATGTCCAGCATCGGCGTCCAACGGCGAATGTAATCCAAGTCGAGGTTCACCCACTCGTCGAAATCCTTTACATCGTTTCTGCCGTTAACTTGCCAGAGACACGTTATGCCCGGTTTCACCGCAAGCTTCTGCTTCTGATATTCAGTAAAACGAGCGTACTCGGTAACAAGCGGGGGTCTCGGGCCTACCAGACTCATGTCGCCCTTGAGCACGCTGTAGAGTTGGGGAAGCTCATCCAAGCTATATCGGCGCATCCACGTTCCCACCTTGGTGACACGGGGATCGTTCGTGAGTTTGAACACGGGTCCAGACATTTCATTTAAGGGTTCAAGTTTCGCCTTCAACTCGTCAGCATTCGAATACATGGAGCGAAACTTATATCCCGTGAACGGACGGCCTCTTTGACCAACAACTTGCCATCGATAGAACACAGTTCCACGCGATGTTAGCTTGACCATCGCCGCCAGAACCAGGAAAAAGGGGGCAAGCACTGCGAGGAATAAGGCTGAAACGCCGACATCAAGGGAGCGCTTGCAACCCACCAAAAATGGCCTGTCCCAATTGGGTGAGCGATCTTGTCCAACAAGTGTTTCTGCTTGTATTGTCGACATACGACGAATCCTAGCCGATACCCGTCTATTCCAGCATCGATTCCGAATCCTTAAGGTACGGAACTCGCTTTTACCTGGCACATGTCGCGAGTCGATGCGAGGTAGGAACGTAGACCATCTTCCCAGGACCGAAACGAGTTCAAGTCTAGAGTTTTGAGCCCGCAATTCTCCAGCACAGAGTACTTCGGACGCGGCACTTTGGAAGGAAATTCATTGGAGGTGGCAATTGCTAGATTAGCTTTCGTGTTGCTCAGTTCAAAGATTTTTTTGGCAAACTGGTACCAAGTGCAACTTCCCTCCGATGTTGCGTGAAAGAGGCCGAAGTTGTCGGTCCGACTGAGCACCACAATCTGTTTGGCCAGTTCTAGCGTGGAAGTGGGGCTTATTACTTCATCGTTTACCACCCGCAGCTCATCGCGCTCCCCAGCGAGCTTCAGCATCAGCTCGACGAAATTCCGGCCACCTTTTGCACGGCACGGGCTTCTTCCGTACAAAGCTGACGTTCGCAGGATGAAATATCTCTCGGTGGTGGCACGGATAAACAATTCCCCAGCCAGTTTGGTGTTTCCGTACACATTTAGCGGCACTGCTGCATCTGTCTCGAGGTAAGGCTGGTCCTTTGACCCATCGAAGACGTAATCCGTGCTCACATGAACTAATATTGCGCCGAGTTCATTCGCTGCTGCCGCGAGATTACGCGCTCCGATGGCATTGACAGCATATGCCCTTGCCGGTTCTTGTTCGCACTTCTCAACGTCGTGCATGGCCGCAGTATTCACGACCAAATCTGGCTGTACGTCACCAAGTAAGCCACGAACAGAATCCAGCGAAGAGATTTCGATATCGTCATGAGAGAGGGAGGAAACTCTCCCCCCATTTCGACTGAACTCTTCCGCCACATCAGTCCCAAGCTGTCCGCTTGCACCAATCACAGCGATCTTCATTTGCCAACTCCGGCTGGCCTGGCGAGGATTGGCCCATGAATTCCGTTTTCAATTTGGCGAAACGTCTCAATATTGTAGTAAGCGGGATTGTCCCAGTCCGAAATATCGTCTTTGTGCTTAATTAGTTGTCCGACGATGCTCCGAATGTCGTGAAGTGGGTGAAAACTCAGGACGTTCTTCGCACTTTCGAAACTCACCTTATAATTCCGGACGTCCTGGATGTGTCGTATGGTTAATCCTACCTTCTCACCTAGATGTTCCTCGATCTCGTTCCTCACTAAATCGCCGATTTCACCCACTGTGTAGTTCCCAGAAGCAATATTAAAGATTCCTGAGATCTTCTCGTGAGCCTCAACGGCCCGCACATATGCGCTGACGGCATCCTCGATTGCCAGGATGGGCCGCCAGATTGTTGGATTGTTGATTGTGATCTTGCCGTCGCGCAAGGCGCACTTGAACATTGTGTTGACGATTAAGTCGTAACGCATCCGCGGGCTGTAACCAGAAATCGTGCCCTTGCGCAGGGCGATGACGGAGAAATGGTCGTCGAGGAGGTTCATCACTGCCTGTTCGCCCTGCAGCTTCGAGATCCCATAAGGATAGGAGGAGGAAACAGGTCGCGTCTCGTCGTACAGTTCATTTACCGTGTACCCATAAACAGAACACGAGCTTGCATAGATGTAGCGCTTGACTCCTGCCATTTTTGCCGTATAGGCCAAGTATGCCGGCGCGGCCGCGTTATAGACGAAGTTTTTGTTAGGCGAATACTCCGCCATCGGATCGTTCGATAGTCCCGCAAGGAAGACCACCTGGTCGTAGTCCTTCAGATCTTCTACCGCAACGTCGAACAAATCCTTATTTAACAAGCCGGTCTCCGGCGGAAGATTGTTCCCGAACCAGAACAAATCCACCACATCCACAAGATATCCTCGCTCCAGCAGCCGCGGAATTAATGCCGAGCCGACATATCCAGCCCCACCAGCGATCAACAATCGCATTTGTATTCTCCTCTCTCTATTTGTACCAACCCCTCAAGCGCTCACGGCTCGCACATCGTAGGCAAAGTGCCGTGCATCAGGCGATCCCAGCCATTCCCTAAGGGTTTGTGCCTTGCGGTCTTTTTCAGAAATGAGCAAAGGAGTAACAGGCCAAGCGATGCCAATATCGGGGTCGTCCCAGCGAATTGCCGACTCAGCGCTAGAGTTATAGACGCCAGTGCAGAGGTATTGCACCTCAACATCGTCAGTGAGGGCGCAGAATCCCCGCGCGAAGCTTGCTGGCGCCCACACCTGCTTTCGGTTTTCCGCAGAGGCTTCGACCCCAACCCATTTCCCGACGCTAGCTGAGCCTGGTCGCGCGTCTACCGCCACGAGAAACGCCGTCCCTCGCGTAACGCGCATCAGCTTCCCCATCGGTGGCTCCCACTGGAAGTGCAGTCCTCGCACCACCCCTTTTCTCGAGTATGAGTGATTCTCCTGCACGAAATTCTTCGGCAGCCCCAATTCACCAAACGTGTCCGCACGATAGGTCTCCATGAAGTAGCCCCGCTCGTCTTTAAACACATCCGGAACGAGCACCACCACTTCGCCGAAGTGGCGTGATTCGATCTTCACTGGCATGCTTCCTCCTCATTGGCACAGCTTTCCTTACTCCCGGAATCACCCTGCCGATCAGCACCATGGCACACCCAGGTTCTTTCGGGCGATAACCCGTCGACTTACCTCTCTGATGTCGTCCTGTCTGGAAGTCGCTAGTCGCTCGCAGCCCCCGCCGACCCTGCTGCCCCCGCAGCCACAGCGGCATTCTTGACCTGCTCGCTCCCCAGGTTCCTCACGCTAGAGTGCACCCGAGTCGGATCTTCCCCTGCCGTCAGTTGGAGAAACAACTCTTCGTATTGGTCGGTGATTTTTCCCCAGGTATACGCTTCGCGTATTCGCTCCGGAGCCCGTAGCCGGTACTCCGCTGCCATTTCCGGACGGTTCTCCAAGTCTTGGATCTTCCGCGCTAAATCTTCAGCGTCGCGCTCGAAAAAGATCCCGTGATTCGACATCACTTCCTCATTGAATGGCGTGCGCAGGGCTACCACGCAATTCCCGTAGCCCAGGGCCTTCAGCAGAGAAGGATTGGTCCCTCCCATACTGTGTCCGTGCAAATACGCGTACGCATTGCAGTGCAGTTCCTTCACGTGTTCCGCGTTCCCCACGTGTCCTAGAAAGCGCACCCGCGGATCCCCCGTTTGCTTCAGTCGGTCGATAAATGCGCTGCGGTAATTCGCGCTGCCCGCAATAGCAAGAATCCGCTGTGACTTTACCTGCTCAAACGCTTGAACGATTATGTCCGCGTTGTTTTCGGGGACAAGCCGGCTTGCGATTAGGTAATACTGAAATGGTTCCAAGCCGTACTCGCGCACCAACTCCGGATTCCTCGAGCTCTCAATATTCGCCCCATACGCGATGCACGCCGAGGGCGTATTGAACTCTTCCAGGTAAATTCGGCGCATTTCGTAGGCATCGGTCACCACGCCTTTCGGGCAGATCCTTTTTACGCACTTCGCACTCCAATAGAAATACCTCTTCGCTACTGTTCCCCACTTGTCTCGCTTCCAATCCATTCCGTCCACGTTGATGGCAATGTATTTCCCGAACGCTCTTGGTATCACGCAGTGAAATGCGTTCACGATGTTCACTACCAGCGCCACATCTACCTTGCGGAACAGCATGTCCAGCGTGCACAGCAGCGTGTGCGTGGGCGTCCCCAGCACTTTCGTATCGATGCTTGGCAAATAGATAAGCCGGACGCCGCGGTAAGTACGAGGGCGCTCTTTGAACAAACTGCGACGACAGTAAACGATCACTTCATGCCCGCGCGCCGCCAGCCGGGGCGCCAACTCCTCGAGAAAAGCTTCCGCACCACCGTACGTGTGTGGTATTCCCCGCGACCCAAATATTGCTATCCGCATTCAGCAACCCTCGTCGAAGTTAAACTTTCAGCAGGCATATTGCATGTCACCAGCCCGCACCCATGGACGGCGCCTACTCTTCACCCCGAACCAGCTACCATTTCGTAGACCCCGATAGTCTGCTCCGCTGTCTTTTGGAAACTAAAACTCGCGCTGCGTACCAAACCGGCATGACCCAGTCTCACTCTCAACTGGACATCGCTCAACAGTTTGCCAAGCCCCTTCGCAATCGATTCTTCGCTCAGTGGGTCCGCCAGCACTGCCGCGTCTCCTGCGATTTCCTCGAGCGATGATCCAAAGGATGTGAGCACCGGCAGGCCACATGCCATCGCTTCCATCACCGGCAGCCCGAACCCTTCAAAGATCGAGGGATAGACAAATGCCTCCGCCGCATTATAAAAAGCCGGCAAATCCGCTGACGGAACGTACCCCGTGAAGACAACCGAAGTTTCTAGACCCAGAGACTTTACACGCGCTTGAATGTTCCCGAACATCCAGTCTTTCTTGCCTACCAGTACAAGTTTTTCATCCACCCCTTCTTTCCTGAGCCGGGCGTATGCTGAAAGCAACCGCGCGAGATTCTTCCTCTCCTGAAGCCGGCCCACGTAGAGAAGGAAAGGAGCCGTCACGCCATATTTTGCTGCCATTTGTTCCCTGCACTTCTCCTTATCACTCGGAAAGTACTGATCACCCGCGCCCTCGTACGTCACCGTGATCTTGCGGGGGTCAATGTTGTAGGTCTTCGAAATATCCTTTCTCGAGTAATCAGACACCGTGATGATGTGATCGGCTCGTTCTGCCGAGCGCCGAATGAGCACCTTCGACCGCAGAGTCTCGAATCTCGAAAAAAACTCGGGGAAATGTTCGTAGGCAATATCTGGGATGGTGGTCACAGTCTTGCACTTGCAGAACGGCGGAATAATATGTTGAGCATGGAACACGTTGAATTTTTCTTTTCGGAACTCTAGCGGAAAACCACCGAGAATCCGCCACAACGGTGTCCCTGGCCAAATGCGCTTCAAATGCAGCTTCTCACTCGACGCGACCCCCCTGGCCCCAGCTGGATGGGTGTAGTAGACTACGTACTGGCTGCCATTCGTAGAGGTCCTCGCCAAATGCACGAGCAGTTGCTCGTAATATGTCTCATTCCCTGATGAGCCGCTTCCCAGCGCGTGTGCATCGATTCCAACGATCATCAGTCTTCCTAATCAGATCCGATGGAGAGTAGGGACTGGGTAACCCATCATGACAAGCGCTGCACTCGGCGCGTTAGCGCCCACCAATTCATCAACGAGATGTTGTGTGTCTGCAGCGCTGCCGCCGTTGCCGAAGGCGACCAGTTTGCCGCCTGCCCGTAAGCGCGGTGTAATTCCCTTTGACGCTTCGACAATCTCCTCGCTGCTTCGCTGGGCGAGCTCCCCCTTCACGTCAATGCATTCCTGAATTTCTTCCGCTACTCGAACGGTAATTTCCATCATCGTTCCTGGATGCTGAAGTGTGAGTTTCAACCTAGGTGATCGGGGCTAATATGAAAAGTTGCGTTGCAACCTCAAGGTTTTCTTCAGCCGTTGAGGGATCTCTTTTCCCACGCAAACATCAGGTCGCCATAAAGGTCGTTTCCGGAATGCAGGGTGCCGTAATTACTCGGAGCTGGAAAGATCCCTTCTTGGCTGTCGTTCAGCGCGACGGAAAGAATGGGATTGAGACATCCGAGCAAGCCTCGTATGTCCGTCCCCAAACGGCGGTACAATTCAAAGATCATATTTCTCTTTCGCCAAACCGTTATTGCCTTAATCAAAGTAGTACCCGGAACAACGCGAACGATTCGTTCTTCGGCGGTTGCCGGGGTATAGATTCTTTGGAAAAAGCAACGATTTCGAGCACGGACCTTGCGCGCTGCACCCTGGAACCCGAGGCGATCCTGTTCTACATAGTTCTGTCCGACCGGGACAGTCACAAGGAGAAGGCCGCCCGGCTTTAGCACTCGAAGCATTTGACGCATAGATTCGGAATCGCCTGCCTGGCCCTCCACATGTTCTATTACCGACATCGAGTAGGCGATATGAAATTCCTGATCAGGATATTCCAGTGCCCGGGCATCCTGGACAGAGAACACGACCTTGCCTCTCCCACGGCTCTTAATGGCGCCCCACAAAATCTCGGCTTCTCTTACGCTTGGTGGATCAATATCAGTCAGGTGAATCTCGATATCAAAATGGAACGCCAGATATAGACCGAAGCATTTAGGGCTGCCGACATCCAGAACCTTGGGCCTCTCGCTCGAAGCAAAGTTCTGCAGGTGATGCTCCGCCTGGCGCCCCAGGAAATGATATTCGGGAAATCGTGTATATGAATTGATCGGCTGGAAAATCTTGCCCAGAGTTTTCTTTAGGCCGAGTTGAAACCCGTTACACAGAAGGTTGGTAATCCCCGTCGCCAACCCAAATCGATAGTACTTCGATTCATCGAAACGGAAAGTCTTCGACGCCATCGACTTTCGCAAACCCAACCTCTCCTTAGTCACGAATCCTCACTGTCGTCCGGAAGCTGAGTCTTCCAGGCTCATCAGTGGAAATCCCAGCTTTTTGTAACTCGCGAGTCACCTTAAAACCTTGGCTAGCGATTATTTCAAGCGCCTCGTTTTTCTCGATAGATCATAGCTGGAAATGCTCCCAGTCCCCTCACAACTGCCCATGCGCTGCGAAAATCAGCGCGGACTAGGCTCAATGCGATGTACAGAAACACATGCCGAACCAGAAAATTGGGAGCAAAAGAAAGCCACTGGAGAGGGCCAGCATGCTTGTACATCACATATAGTGAGTTGCGAGTCCCGGTGAATTTCCGCATCTGCTCGCCTACGTTCTTGCGATAATCGACCCCTTCCTTGTGCCAGAGCTTCGCCCCAGGAGCAAACCATACTTCATAGCCAGCTCTTCGCATCCGCACAGAAAGGTCCAAGTCTTCTCCGTTACCGAAGAAACGCTCGTCGAATAGACCGATTTCCTTCAAGACTTCGCACCTTATTAGCGCTGCGCATCCCGTAGCCCAGTCTATTGGGCGCTCTGCGTCAAACTGGCCTCCATCCCGCTCCTTCCGACCAATCATTTTTGGTATTCCGGACCACAGATTGAATGCGCCGCCAGCCCACCACAAGATATCCGGAGCATCCCCAAAATAGATCTTCGGTGAGATCATAGCGGCCTGTGGATGTCGATCGGCCGCACTGACAAGTTCCTCGAGAAAACGTACGTCGACGACAGTATCGTTATTGATCGGCAAAACGTACTTTGCTCCCTGCTTCAACCCTTCCTTAATCCCCACATTGCAGCCAGCCGCAAATCCCAGATTCCGCTTTTGCGGGAGCACGGCGACTTGCGGAAACTCTCTACGCAGATATTCCACCGATCCATCGCGCGAGCCGTTGTCCACCACGAGCACCTGGTAGTCCCCACCTCTCATCCTTAGCAAGCCGCCAATGCACTCGGCGGTCATCTCCCGGCTGTTCCAATTGAGTACAATGACCGCCGTCTTCGCCCCTGCCTGTTTGCTCCCAGACACAGAAACCCTTCCCTTCAACCTGCCGGGGTCGCGTACTCCCGCGCCTCAACTCGCTCCACTGTGCCAGACGATTCGAGCCTGATGGTCCAGGGGAATCAGGACCAAGTCCTGCGCGTCAAAGAATCAGCTGAACAGGTCCGCGTATTCATTTGGGCATCCATCCAGCAAGGCCCACAACTTTACCCGCAGTCCCCCCAGAGCCTCCTTAAAAGACCTCAGACAGATTTCGGCGAGCATGAGTTTATCTTGGCTGAACGGAAGACCCTGCGCAGACTTTGCAACCTTCGGGTAGATTCGATAGGCGATAGCTAGGTCGTAGCTGCTCATTTTCGCCGCTCAGAGCGGCAATCCCTTTGCACACTAATGTGGAACATCTTGGCTGGAAAAATCATGCGGCTTGACTACCAAATAGTAATAACTGTGGTACTGGCCCTCGCTCGGATCGTACCTCTCCACTGCCTGCACTCGTGCCCCACGAGCAGAGATAAATCTCTCAACTTTCTGCCTGGATATTCCGTTCATTTTTATCGGCGCTAGCCCAAGTCTCTTAAATAGCCAAGCCCGCGGCATTCCTATCGCCGCGAGCAAGGACCAAAGCCGTCTCCTGAGCTGAATTTGCCGCCGAAGCGGAACTTCATTGGGCAGTTGGAATACGATGCTGCCGTTGTCCTTCGTAACCCGGATGAACTCGGCAATGTACCGTAGGATTAAGCTCTCTGTTTCGAGGTGCTGGAGAACGAGTACGGAGAAGACGAAATCGAAACTCTTGTCTCCAAACGGAAGGACGGCAGCCTCGGAGGCTACAAATTCACAGTGCGGCTGGTCAGCGTTAAACTTCCTCGCTAAGCTGACCATATTCTCTGAAACGTCGACTCCAGCACACGACTGAAAGAAGGCAGAGAATGCCCTTGTCATTCGCCCGACTCCGCAGCCGAAATCGAGGAGCTTTCCGTAGGAAACGTTAACGGCATTGGATGTGCACATCGTCAGCACGCGCTCAGCTTCTCGCGCTCCGGTGTTGAAGAATTCCGCAGGGTCCCATTTGCCAAACTTTTTTTTCGGGTCAGAGAGAATCGCCCAGAGCGGGTCAAGCTCAGCCAACGCGTCCCAGTTAGACATGGTCTGAAACCCCTATGAGCATGGTGGAAATATTCACGTTTAGTTCTCCTGCCAGGTCGCGGGCCTGGAAGCCCAGAGGCCCATCAGGTAGACGACCGCGATGTTATAGTCGTGCATGAATCTCGGAACTTTAGACTCCAATTCCGTGTCAACGGACTAGTATGTGCCCTTGCGGACAAGACGGCCGCACCTGCCGGAAAGAGAACCCAAGACGAGCCTGCAAAGCCGACGTGAGCAGCCACGAAAATCATGATTGCCGCATGTGCTGCCATTATCGATCCACCGAGGGTGCAAAGTTCTGTCCCCCCCCTCCAACAAATCCGCAGGACACCTGCGCAAAATAACGCGAACAACCCCGCAACTATGACTCCGTATTCGACTCCAAGAGTCAGGTAAGCACTCTCGACATTGATTGCGGATCCCGAACTGGCCATTGCCCTGATGCCGACGGTGCCAGGCCCAATGCCGAACGGGTGTGATGCAAGAATTCCCGCCGCATATTCGAAAGTTTCCAAGTGTCCCTCTAATGAGCTCTCCTGACGCGTAACTGTAGCCTTTGCGAAATCGGAAGCCGAGCTACTCGAGAAAAACATGACGGCCATCGCAGTGACAAGCATAAGCGAAAGGATAGCGCCCTTCCGATTTTGCGAGCGAAGCAACCAGAATGACAATCCTGCAGCCAGTCCCAGGAAACTCGATCTTGAGACCGCGCTAATCATCCCACCTGCAAGCAACATCAGAGAGGCCCCGCGCAGAATCAGATTCATATTCGATGCGGAGATGACCAGCAAGATGCCAATCGCACACAGCTCACCAAGTGCAATGGGGCTATCGAGTGGACCCGCCGCGCGATACTGGTCTAACCCTTCTGCCCCCAGGGTGGATGGGATGTCCGATTCTTTTTCGATCTGCATGAGAGCGAGGCGCGGCGCAGGGCCAATGAATACAAACTCAACGACACCAAGAAGGGCTACTATGGAGAGGATCGCTATCGCTCTCCGCTTCCATGAATCGACGCTCGAACCGTCCAGTAGCACAACTGTACCAGCGAGGTACGGAAGGAACATTTCCAGATCATCTTTTACCCCAAGGGCTGCGTTGGTCGTTGGATTATGCACAAGCCAAATCGCGGCAACACCAAGAGATAGGAATCCGCAACCTTCAATCCAACCCCAGCGCCGGTTTCGCCACAGCCGCAACACCGCAATCAACATGCAAAATTCCTTGAGAGCGGTAACTGCCTGCACGAACGGTACCCCTCTGATTTGTGCAACCTCGGTGACGAAAGGCTGAAATGGCAACAAAGCAAGCACTAAGCCCACCGTCCATCTCGGGTGCCTCCAACTGGCCCAGAGAACCATCGCAGCTAGAGGAGGGACGACAACGTAGCTAAGCGGGACGAAAATCGCCAGCAAAGCGCCAACGAAAAACAGCATCAACAAGAGGCTCACTCTAGTGGTCAGTCTCATCGCAAGAGATCAAACAAACTCCTTAACCGAGGATGAAGGGGACGTGAGGACGTAAATTTTGCAACATCCAGTAGCGGATAGGACCGAAGGCAGAACAAAGTCCACTCGGCACCAGAGAAGACATCGATGGGAAGAACAAGTCTTAGGCACCAAGTGGCCGCATAGTTTCTAACTCAGGAATATGCTCGCTCATAACTCCCCGCCCTTGACAGATGGCACCGGACTGTTTCCGTCTTGGGGTTTCGCTTCGTACAATAGCTGGATAGCAAAAATTCCCGGAAACCAGCGCGCAAGCCATTGCCAGATCGGGCGGGCATATCCGCTCAACCTTCCCCCGAAAGCCGGATGAAACCTGGTTATCCGATATCCAGCGCTTTCTATCAACTCTCGAGCTGTCTTCACGGTATAAAAACGCAGATGTGTGTGATCCAAAGTACCAGCGGATTCGTAGTCGAATCGACCGAACAGGATTTTTAGCCTAGTTATCCAATGCACGACGTTCGGCAGACAGATGACCGCAGTCGCCTCTGCATCAAGCAGCTCCCGAGTTTGGACAAGCAATTCACGGGGAGCGACTAAGTGTTCCAGAACGTCGCCCATCAAGACCACGTCGAACTTGCTCTCGCGAAGCCCTGAAATCCAATCCGGACGATCGAGATTTCGCACCAGGACTTCGCCGCAGAATTTCGCCGCCTGCTCAGCGGCAGCGCAATCAACCTCGACACCAGTAACGGAGCAGTTTCGCTTCTGGGTCATATATTGAGACATACAACCAGTTGAACAGCCAAGCTCCAGGACCCGTTTGCCAGTACCTACCCAGTCGAGGAGAATCCACGTACGGCTGTATGGGTCAGGATGAGTTTCATAATCGGGGATTAGATAATGGTAGCGACCCGAGTCTGTAGACAGCCGCGGCAGGCGAGCAGTTTCGCGCATAGCCATATCCTGGTTACTCACCTTCCTGGGTCTTTGAGGGATTTAGCAGAACGCACAGCTCGGGTCCACGGCTTTGGAGGCCTGCCAGGCATACCCTAAATGCATGACTCGTCGATATAAGGAATTGCCGGTCGCGACCGTCAAAAAACCAATTCCACGAACGGATCGGTTTCTCTGCCGAGGATTTCTCGCGTGGCGGTGATTTCTCGTCATAGTGTCGCCAGCTGAATTTTCCTCGAAAGTACTCATTTCGGTCCCTCCATCTGCGAGTGCCATGATTCACATGCAGAACTTTCGTCCGCCAGCGCAACTAGCAGCCAGGGATGACATGCGCAACGCGGGCAACACCAAAGCAACCAAGTCGGGCCAACTAGGCGCACTTCCCACAGATAATTATTTCGCGACCCAGTCCAAACGTGCCACTTCACGATTTTTATGACCCTGCATTGCAGGATGGTCGAAACAGCAAAGGGAGTACATGCGTTTCAGCCAGAGCCGCTCTCCAAAGGGACGACCTTCAGCAATCCAGTCGTCCCGATCGAATTGCCGGTCGGGGTGGCTACTGTTAAACTCAAAAACCGCGGCAAGCTCCCCGATGCACCTTGGCGAAAGATAGCGAAGCGCGTCGTCGAAATAGAAAGAGATGAATGGAAGCAACCAGCTCACGTCGGCGCTCCCCATCGCTTCGCAGATCGCGGCTGTGCCTGAGTACATATCCACGTCGACAGAGACAAATCCAATTGGCAGTTCTAGCTTCTCTTTGATCCATTGTGGGAGCGTGTCTTGTATTCGGCCGACCACGAGTTCCGCCTCCGGTGGAAGGACATGACGCAATTGATTAAGATCAGAGGGAAAGTCTCCCGGATTCCACAGCCATGGAGCATCTCGACGATCCAAACTCACCGGCAGACCAGAGCCCCCGTCGAATCCCACAACTTTGATCTTCAGTCCCATACGCTGACGCAACCTTGTCGCGTATTTGGAAAGCTCCACGAGCCCGTTGCCACCGGCAACACCAAATTCAATGGCTGTAAAACCACTTGCACCTGCCAAGGCTGCGTATTTGCACGCGGTTTGCAGGCCCACTGCGTAACATGGATAACGAACGGCATCGAATAGAGCTGCCCATTCAAAGGCGTAACGGCGCGAAATGGAATTCGAGAGCCCAGCCTTTATCAGTAGCCGCAGCGGTGGCTCACAAATGAAATTGTGCAAAACCCGGTTAATGATGACTACCCCTTTTGGCTCACTAGAGGCCGACCGCAGTCCCCTGGATCAATTTCCAACCGAAGCGAAATTCGTGGCGGCAAGAAACCAGTAAAACTGGCAGTACTAGCAAATAATAAATCGGGATTCGCCAGCTCATCCCTGGCTTGCTCCACAGTGCCACGCCATAGCTCACGGCGGACCACCCGACAACGGATAAAACCTGCAGCCAATTCTTCCATCTCTGTCCGCTGGTTTCGCGCAGATTCCACTCATTCAGCAGCCACCAGCCGGCGAGCGCCGCAACTTGTCCCAGGGCTACCGCAGTCAGCGAGCGCAGCCAGATTGTCAATACTAGCGCAACGGATACACTAACCAGCAGCGCGCCAACCGTCAGGGACAAAAACTGACGCTGCCTTCCGTAAAGAGATGCAAAGCTCATGTGGAGGATCTGGATCCCCGCGAGAAAAATCACTCCGAGCAGGAGAATTTCAGCAACAGGCAGAGCTGTCAAATACTTAGGCAAGAACCGTCGGACGAAGACTTCCAACACGAAGAAGTAAGGCAGCAGCAGGCTCCAGACCAGCAGCAGAAACTTCGACGCGTGTGCATAGATTCTAGCGCGGCCCTCACGTTCTACTGCCGCCACGTGCGAGAAAAACACGCGGTAGACCGCCGAAATCGCCGTGACTGGAACGAACATCATGCTGGACGCGAGGCTGTACTGTGCAAAATCACGGATCGGCAAAGCCGAACTCACCACTATTCGGTCGGCCGATTGCACCAGGCCCAGGCCACCATTCGCCAGCACGATCGGCCACCCGAGCAGGATGCACGCCTTTCCGAGCGGCCACGCAGGAACCAAACTGTAAGCGCCCTGTTGCGGCCTGACGCGGGTCCAAAGGTAAATCAGAACACCTGCCCAGGAAGCGCAATAAAGTACGATGAGCCCTCGGAAACTAGGCACTGCGCGCAGGTGCCACAGAAAAGCGATAAGAACGAACACCCCCGAGGGCGCCGCCGTTGCCAACGCTACGGGTTTGAATTGACGCGCGCCCTGCAAACCGCATTGCAGTAAAGCGGCTAAATTCATTATCAGAGCGAAGACCAAGACCGCGATGATGATTAACCTCAGGGGCGAAGGCACCAGCAAAGCAACAATCACGCATGAGGGAACAACCAGTGCCAACTGCTGCCAGAACATGAATTTTATCGACGTTACGACTTCGTGACGAAACTCCTGCAGCGGCCGACCCGCCCAGCGAAGCAGCGCCCCTTCAGCGAATCCAAGGTGCAGGAATCCTGCGTAGCCCGCGTAGAGCAAAAACAGCCGCCAGTACCCGAAATCCTCCACGCTCACGAGCCGGGGAATCAGGAAAACCAGCAACGTATTGAACAACGCTGCCATTGCCGTGCCCCCGCTCATCGTTGCGACATCGCGCGCCAGGGCTGAAAATCGAGAACCCTGCTCGGCGGCTGCTTCTCCGATACAGTCCTTCTTGATTGCTTCGATCTGCTCGATCTCTGTCTTCAAACGGTTATCGCCCTCAAAGTGCAGCGCATTATGAGATGCCACCCTGTACTTTGGGCTCGACATCGGAAGATTCTATATCCGCGACGATGGACCGCTGGATAAGGTCAATCGAAAGCACAACACGAGAGATTCCTTTTCTGCGGATGAGAATCCCCTCCCTGCCCTCAAGTGGACCGGCTTTAATTCGCACCCGCCGGCCCGCGGTCATAAAGGGGTGCGGCTCGGCACGAACTCCACCAGACAGGCCTTTTTTCAATCCTTCGATTTCCTCGTCCGGCAACGCTGACAGCTGTCCGTTGAACCCGACGAGACGTACGAGGCTGGGGACTTGCAGCACGCGCAAGCGATCGACCTGCGCCATCCGGACGAATACATATCCCGGGAACAAAGGCACTTCCAAATGCATCCGTCGATCTTTCCAGTGACGCACTGTTGCATAGAGCGGGAGGAATGATTCGACGGACCTCTGCTCAAGCTGGTCGCGCACACTCTTCTCGTGATTCGCGCAGGTGTAAGCGGCATACCAACGCAGCTGCAGGGAATATGTCGACAAAATTGCCTCTTCCCTTGGGTCGAGACTCTGAACCACTGAAGCGGCCATCGTTTCGGGCTCCTTCGACGCTGCTGACAGCTTCGCCCCGTCACTTACAGGGGCGTTTGTGACCTAACCCATTTAGACTTATGTACTTACAGCAAAAATGACCGCCTATTTCGGCGCTTCGTCATCTTTCCGGCTGCGACGTCTCCAATTCCAAGACTTGCCGCTGCCGGAATGATTGCCGGACCCGTTATGCGCGAACTGCGGAATACTCGCCTTCACCGTAACGAAAACTTCCTGCGCAAAAGCCTTCCGCGGATCGATCGCATCGGTGTGATCCCAAGCTGTTTTTCCAAATACCCAAGTCGTCGCCAAGGCGAATGCAAGTGCCGTTCCCAAAAGCACGATCAGGAGACGCGGAGGGAATGACTTCTTGTCCGGAATGCTCGGAGAATCCAAAAGCTTTACAACTGGAATTTCTTTGACTTCCTGAACTTTGGCCAGCTCGTATTCCTTGGTTAAGGATTCGAAAACCGCTTCTTGCACCCTTGTCCGGCGATACAGGTCTGCGTAAGTTACGCCGAGCAGAGGGAGCCTGCGGATCGATGGATAGAGAGAGGCCTGCTGCTGACCAGTAGGCGCCGAGACTTCATCTCCCTTTCCGCCGATTTTCTCGAGTTGGTGCTTCAACTCGTCAATCCGGGCTCGCACGGAGCGGACACGAACGTTATTGTCGGTGTACATTTGCCTGAGGCCTTCGAGTTCCGATTCCGCGGCAATGAGATGCCCCTGAAGGGTAGCTGCGGCTTCCACCATGGCCTTTCCTTGTTCCTTAATATCAATTGCCGCGTTTTTGCTTGCGAACTGGCTGAATTCTTTCTCCGCAGATTCTAGGTCTTTACTCACGGCTTGCAGGCGCTCTTCAAGGAATATTCGTTCGCGACGAGCTGACGAGGTGCTCAATTCGGCGACAAGTCGGTTGAGTTCTTCGACATACGCCTGACCCATTGCTGCGGCGCGTTTCGGGTCATGGTCAACTACCGTGATCGTGATGATTTGGCTCTTCCGGTCGACGGAAATACTGGTGTGCTCGGCTAAGTCCTTGCGCGCATCTTCCATGCGGCGGTCCCGATAGAGCTTCTTCAGGTCGAACTGCTGAATCAATTTGTCTTGGACAGTGCGGCTCGTGAGGATGCCGACAAAGATGTCACTCGTGCTCTTCAAGCCAAGCATTTCGCTGGCGATGCTACCCAGGCCTCCGGCATTGCCGGAAAGCGCTGCCGCTGCCATAGCGAGCCCACCCGACTGATTACTGTCGGGTGGCATAAGTCGCGCCGTCGATTCGTAGCGAGTCGGGATGAGGAAAGCGATGAGCGTGCTCGCGAGGAGCCCGTATAGCACAATACGGACAAGCAGCGGACGGTGTTCCCAGAGAAGCCGCAGGTAAGCGACCGAGATTCCACTGCCTTGTGGCGCTCCCTCAGGACAAGGCGCGATGGGGAGGTCGTGTTCCGGCATTGCCTCTGGCTGTGTCTTGGTTGCTGTCTGCGTCACTGTTGGAGTTACCCTTTCTCTGGAATTCGTTTCATGCGCCTTCCGACTTCCCGCCTTACAGATGTCCTCCAACCGGGGCAAAAGTAATCCCCACCGATGAGGTAACATTCGTCTGAGGCCCATGAGCCAGTATCGGAAAGCTCCACTGTTCAAACTGGACGGAAGCGTTCACATTCCACACCCGGTGTAACCAAAAATCTGCCCGCACCGAGGCGTCATTGATCGTTCCACCGCCAGGCACAAACTTCGGACTCACCTGAGCATGGCGGTAGCCGAATTCGACGTGCGTGCGAGCGCCAATCCAGTAGCGGCTCCAGGCTTGAATGGCTTTTCCATCTCTCCCCACAGGGTTTCCGATGAGCTGACCCTTGTTGGTATAGAGATCGTGATAAAAGCGGTCGAAATAAATGAATTTCCCGGGCAGCTGGGGAAACGGAACGTCCGTATACGCTCCTTCCACTCGCAAATCGAGCTTGTTCAGGCCAGGGAGCTTTGGGAAATATAAACCGGTGTTGATGCCAGCGCGGCGCCAATCGGCCCAGGGTGAAGTGTTATCAGTCGCGAGCGCATCCACATAAAAACTGAAAGGATAGCGCTGGAGCGGGATGCGGTAAGAAGCATCGAAGCCACTGGTACGCTTTCCGGGATCGTTGGCGGGATTTTCGCTCGCCAGAGTCGTGACGCTCACATAGCTATTCCATACAGAGCGCATCGTTAAGGGCCTGCCCAGCCCGGCCATCACCACAGTCCTGGAAAAACCCCATTCGAGATTGGGCAGCGGCATGAAGGTGAATTTTTCACCGTGGAAAATGGCACTAGGTGGAAATTTATGTCCGTCCATATTGCCGAAAAACAAATCTATGCGCACGGGGCCGAGCCAATGAAAGATCCACGGAAGAAGAATGGGTGACGTACGATTCAGTTGAATCATGCGGATGGGTACCGCGTTGTCGCCAAAGTTGAGTGCGCCCATCCTACTTGGGCCCCAGTAGATGCTCTGCTGGCCAAAGGTCAGTTCCCAATTGCTGAAATTCAGGCCGACGTATGCATCTAAGAGCTGGAACTGATTTGTTGCGGGGATGGGAGTGCCGGGCTGAACGGGGTTGTCGTCAGCCGTCGCGATAAAATTGCGTACTGGAGCGGAGTAGGCAGGACCCGAGGGAGCGTATTGATATTCGCCGCGCGCATAGGCAACCCATCGTCCGGATGTAGCCCAGCCGGAATAGCCAGTCACATTATTCAGGCCCTCCTGGTACGGGCGGCCGTAGTCATTCGTCAGCGTCTCGCCAAAATGCTCGGAGTCAGTGAGTGGCTTTCCTGCAATCCCGGTAAACCTTGTGTAAATCGATTCCAGGTGAGCCCCGGTATTCCTGCCGCCATCCACCAACAACTCGCCATCGACGGCAAATTCTTGCTCAAGCGCGCGCAGCAGAACGCTCACATCCGGGGATTTCGCAATCTTCCCCTCGTATGGCCCCTCGAAATGGTCAGAGGCCTCCATCAGTAGCCGGGCACATTCCAGCCGAGTCCACGGGCGTTGCCCCAACATTCCGGTTTTAACGTAACCGAGTGCAATCAAACGATCGAAGATTGAGTACACCCAGCTATCAAGTGGCACATACGGTGATCCGATGTTTGCCGGAGACAAGCTCCCATCGCCCCGAAAGATTTGGCTTATCGATCTCCACGCCTCTCCACCAAGTTCTGGATCGTGATGCCGGCTGTAAACATTCTGCGCAACGAGGTTGCCAATCACGGTACCGATAAGCACGTCCGAAGGAAAATGCTGCTGGCCTCGCACGCGCGAGAAGTTGACGGTCGCTGCCAAACCATAGACGATCACCTTGGTGAGTAGTCCGGGATATTCATGCGCAATGACGCCGGCGACCGACCAAGCGGCAGCAGCGTGTTCCGACGGGAACGACGTGCCGCCTTGGAAGAAGTTCCCGCTGCCATTTCCCTGTAATGGCCGCTCACGTCCGAACGGATACTTCAATCCCTCAACCACCATCAGACTGTTCAAGGCCGCTTCACCTGCAAGAAATCCAGTCTCTCGCCAATGATCGTTGTGAGTGACGTGGCTCAACAGCCACATGCCTCCCGCGCCGCCGATGAGCGCTCCCACGCTGGCGTTCGAGAGATTCGTGTATCGGCTAATCGTGCTGGGACTGTGAGAAAGATGGGCGTTGTAGGTGCTGTCCGTCACGAAAAGACCGGCCGTGATTCCACTCAAAGGCACCAGCCATTGCGTATCCGAAAATCGGATTTTGGCGGGACTCGTCCATATCTCTTTCTGGTCCTGGAGAAAATCGTTTCCCAATTCTTTCCAGCCGTGTTGCGCTGTTGGAATGGGTTCCAGATCCTCAATGCCCGCAGTTTTTTTCGGCGGTGTCATTTCTCTCTTCTCAGCTTTCGAGCTGCTCTCCTTCTCGGTTACACATTGTTGCTCCTCTGCTTGTGCCGGCAATGCGGCCCGAGAAACGGCTGCTGCGCTTGTCATGCTCACCCAACCAATCGCCAGCATGGCGGCCCTTACCCGCATCGAAAGTGTCCTTCTTCTTTCACGGATGGATATAGGCCACCGCGAGAGCAACGGATGACGCGAGCTGCGCCGACTGCATGATCAACGCCCAGTTACGGCCCCCGATCTTGGGCGCCTTTTCGGGCACGACAATCGAATCCCCCGCTCGTAAGGTCGCACTCATCGGACTGCCCCCCCAAAATCCCCCACTGTTGTTGTTCGCGGCGGCGATCACGGAGCCGTCGGCGCGCACCACGAACGCGGCCTTCTTGTCCGCCAGCTGCGTATACCCACCTGCCTGGCTGAGGTACCACTGGGCGCTGTGGCCCGGCCGATAACTGATGGCTGTTGGATTGAACACTTGACCGTTCACCATCACATAGCCTGCTTTTTTGGGAACAAAAAGTACGTCGCCGTCGCGAACCGGAACATCTGCCGGCGTGTTTTGCCAGGCCTTCATGTCCGGTTGGATATGGATCACCACGCGACCGATTGGAGCGCTAGCTTGTAGTTGAGCGAGTGTCGCCTCTGTCTGACCGATGGCAGTCAGCTTCGCGTTTTTCTGGTCAGCGTCTGTCTCAGGCAGTGCCTTGAGCGTTACCTGCTCCGCCTTCACGCGTTGCAACAGTTCCATGTGGGACTTCATTTCCAGTTCGAGCACTTCCCGGCGCATCAATACCGCCCCGTAAGGATAGGCTTGAGGATCGAATCCCCCGGCTCTGGTGAGCACAGAGCTGAGATGCTCACCTGGCTTGATCCCATAAGATCCCGGGTGCTGCACTTCTCCCCTCACAGCCACCATCGCTCCGATGTCATTCCAACCAGGAGTTTGCCTGATCGTCAGCACGTCGCCATGGTGTAGAGGGATATTTTCGTTGGTCTCGCCGTTCATTGCCTCCAAGAGCTTGACGTCCATACTCTTTGTGGCAGACTGCGGGAGATCACCCTCTGCATAGCGCGTTAGGTCCGCGTTCTCAGAGTCCGCGCTTCTCTTTAGACCGCCGGCAACACGGACCAGATCTCCCACGCGCATATTGGTTGTCAGAGGATAGCGGCCCGGCTTGGCAACCTCGCCTTTCACATAAACAGTGGGGGGATCCACGTTGGCTGCATTACGATGCACCAAGATTCTGTCGCGCGGCTGAAGCACAAGGTTTTCTATCGGGTTCCCCTCCAGCGCCTCTCCTAAGTTCACGCTGAATATTTTCATCGTTCCATCGGCTTGCGTTCTGAATAGCTGCGCGGTATTAAGCGCCGCGTCGGGCGAAATTCCACCTGCAAGATAAATTGCATCGCGGAGATGGGCTTGACCCGATGTACGGTACTTGCCCGGTTGGCGTACTTCGCCTCCAACCCAAACGGTGGGGGCTGGTTCAAAATCGTAGCGGCTGAAGACACGGACCGTGTCGAGGGGCTGCAACTTTGGCGCCGTCGCGGGATTTGCAAGCGCTGCGGAAAGATCAAAGCTCTCTACGCTCGGGCGGTAGTCCGGCGGATTGAGGCGCACAATCTCTGCGTACTTGCCCGCGGGCTCCGGCAGCAAATCTTTGTATGAGACGATGAGATCCGTGAGCTTCATTCCATCTTTGTAGGAGTATCGGCCGGGCCTGAGCACATGACCTTGAAGGTAGATCGCCATCTCGTTGTACGGGGCGATCGGAAAAATGTGGATTTGATCGCCGTCTTGAATCTTGAAGGTGCTCAGTTGCTTCATCAGTCCATCGGCATCATCATTCGGCGGAATGTCGAGACTGAGCATGGTGCGCTTTTCATGCGCCTCAAGGCGCTGCACTTCGATGTGCTGTAGCGTAGCCGCAGGCAGAATTCCGCCAGCCAGCTCAAGCGTGTCAAACAGCGTGGTTTCGCCTCGCAACTCGTAGACGGCCGGACGCCGAACCATTCCGCTGATGGTTATCTGCGCGCCTAGGGGAGCGATGACCAGTGAGTCGCCGTTCTCCAGTCTCTTCAAATCCGTGCCTACGCCGTGTAGCAACAGATCATAGGTATCCACCACTTCAATCAGCTGCTTGCCGCGATAGTGTTTTAGTGTGCGTAGAGAACCCCGCGAGGTTACGCCTCCGGCTGCAAACAAAGCATTGAGTGGGCTGGAGAGGGAACTAATGTCGTAGGCGCCGGGCTCGGCGACATCTCCAACGACGTAAACTCGAATCGTGCGGAGTCTCGACAGCGAAACATCAGCGGACGTATCCCGGAACTGTGTTCGGAGCACCTGTTGGACCGCCCCCTGCACCTCAGCCAGCGTGCGGCCACTCACAAGTAGCGGACCAGCTTCTGGCAAGTTGATTCGACCTTCGCGATCCACAACACGCACCATCCGCTGTGAAACACCGCCCCAAAGATCAATCGCCAAACCATCTCCGGGCCCCACTACATAATCGGGTCCCACCGGCAGATCCATCGGAATGGCATCCAGCTGTCTTGTCCCGTTCCGGAAAAGACTCAGGCCAAATCGTTCTGGATCGCGATCGCGTGCCGCGGCTTGAACGTACATGTCGTAGAGCGAGGGGATGTCCGCATAGGGGTTTCGCTTGTGGACCATTTCCACCGGTGCAAGTTCCTTCTCCGTTACCATGGTTGTCCTGCGTTCACCCGGCAGCCGCACTGTGCGGTTCACCTCTTTACCACCGCCCATTGCCGCGTCCCCCCGTCGATCTGCTGCAGGCGGAGAAATACTGCCTAAGTTATCGGTCCTCAACGGATTCGCTGTGCCGTCGACGGCGCTCGGAGGTAGCCCTCCGCTTAACGCATCTTGCGGCCGTCGCGAAGAATCCGACACTAACGTCATGTTCTGAGTTGCGCCGGAGGAGTCTGGTAAGTCGAGCTCTTCGCGTCCGGCGCTAGCTCGCCAAGTCCGCGCCGTGCTTGCAGGAGGTACCTGCTGCGGCGGCAAGTCGGGAACACCTGGTTCCGTCCCAGGCGTCTCCTCGGGACGAGAGCCCCCCTGACGACCGAGCGTGGTGGAAGGTTCAGCGCAATTGTCTTGTTTTCGCGGATCACAGGAAGCGCGTTCGATTCTCTGACCTTGATTCTCCCCCGATCCTCTGGGTAGTAGTGATTGAGAATCTTCTTGAGATTCGATCTGCACCAACCGGCGAGCCCGCTCTTTCAATACGAGCTCTTGTTCTTTCCCAATGGCCGAGTCTGGATTGACGCTGGGTAACAGATAGCCGTATCGCTGAACCAGCCGTGTCGCCACTGACCGAAACGCTATATCACGATCGAGGCGTTCGAATATTGCCTGATCCATGAGTGAGGAATCCTCAACGATTTGCCCGTTGTCCGTCGCTTCTTTGGCTACCCATCGCTTGAGTTCCACAAAAAGTCCGGCGTCCTTCACCAGCACCGCCTGGAGCTGAATCGCGGAAGCTGCCACACGCTCAAAATTGTCCTTGGCGAGGTCTGATTGTTCGGGCGTTCGAATTGAACGGGTCTCATCGCGGGGGATACTTCTCGGGTTATTTTCTTGGGCCCTCATGGAGGCGCAAGAGACTAGCGCAGCGATGGATACTAATATTCCTGTTTGCCTTCTGCCGTGTAACATGGCCATCCCTCTCACTTCAAATCACACCACTGCGCTTCGTCGTGCTTTCCGCCACGCTTCGCACGGCACTCAGGAAGCCCTCTTCGGAAGGCTCAATGTCATCGCAATGAATATCGAGCGAGGCCCAATAACAAACGCTGTAATTTTGCATAGGAGCCACGGCAATAATACGAAGTTCAGGATGCAGTTGTAATAGTGAGTCGCAAATCTGGGGGCGCTTTCCCGGCTCATCCGTGGCAATTACAAGCAAATCCGGCGCGGTTCGATGTACGAGATCGGGAATCTCTGAGTCATTGGTGACTTCTCCAATGATTTCGATCCAAGGTTGATCTGCCAGCGTGCCGAGAAGCAGTTCTCGCATGAGCTTTGGCCGGTTAGCCACGAGTATGCGAATCGCCTTGTCCATGGCTTTCTCCTGTTCTTTGGGACTGAAGACGCGAGTATCAGCGATACCATTGAAAATGGAAGGCTCAACTTGGGCCCAATTCAGTACCAAGGGCCGAGTTCAGGTGAGGAACTACAGGACACATGAGAAAGGCACGTCTCGTGACTAGCGGACTATTAAGCGCGGAGCGGGAGGAACCAATCCAAAGGGCTCAAACAGGTAGTGCCAAGCATTAACGAAGTACTAATCGTGCGGCATCTCCTTGGGAAAAATATTTCCCCCTCCGAGTCAATTTCTCATAGGACAAGGCGCTCTTCGGAATCCAGTGCCAACGAGACGCGACACTATCTTGAACTACAGGCCACGCCACTCCTGAACTCCCCTGCATGTTTAGATGTTGACTTGCCTCTCTGTAGGAGTCTGGGAGTCTGTAGGAGTACTTGACAAACTACGTGCATGGCTCTTAAAATCCCGCCAGTCCACCCGTCCTCTCTCCCCGAGTGGGCAGCCAGGTTTGATTTCAACATCGCACGTGCTCAAAATCTGTGGGAATGAAGTATGGTCCCCAATTCCATGGAACGCTACGAGACCGAATCACGGTCTTCAGGTATTAATGTATTTCTGATAGCAGAAAATCGCCTTCTTCGGGAGACGCTGGGGCGTGTGCTTCAGAAGCGGGCCGGCATCGGTGTCGTAGGGATAAGTCGGGCCACCGCTTCAATTCGAGAAGAGATTGTCGCATCTCACTCTGAAATAGTTCTCACGGACTGTTTAACTTCTGGCCGCGACGCCGGCGTGGTTAGCGAACTCTTCGAGCACATTCCTCAGATCAAGGTCATCCTTTTTGGAATGGATGAAGACCCTGACCTCTTCCTGAAATGTGCTTGTCTGGGAGTTAGCGGTTATCTGCTGCAGGATGCCTCGACCGCTGAAATAATCTCCGCCGTCCGAGGGGTGGCGCGGGGAGAGGCGGCATGTCCACCAAAACTCTGCATGACTCTCATTCAACATCTCTCACGCGAATATAGGCAGAAGCCAAAGGTCTCCAACCAGCGAGATCAAGCTAGGTGTCTGTTGACCTACCGACAACTCGAGCTTTTGGGCCTGGTTGCACGGGGCCTAAGCAATAAGGAGATCGCGGCAAACTTACATCTGTCTGAGTTCACAGTGAAGAATCATGTTCGCCGCATCATGAAACAGGTGGACGCCGATGATCGCTTCGAAGCGGTAGATGTGATCCGCGCAAGTGGCTTCTTGCCTAGCGCTTAGTGGCCGTTTTTTCGAGAGTCCGGTGGGCACCAGCCGAAGATCGCAGCTGCTTTAAGAACAATTTGCTAGTCTATTTGGCGTGCAAGGATTTGGGAAATGTAGAGCCTGAATGTGGCAAGTGTGCCCATCAAAAACTGTCTCATCAGAGGTGTCGGAAAACCTGGGAACAAATGCCGCTAAAAACCAGCGAGAAACGTGTACTACGACATAGGAAAAGGCTAGACGAATCAACAACATACGATTAGCTTACTAGCTTCTGAATTTGTCCTCGCGGCGGTATTTGCGCGCGAGCCGGAATGGACGGCGGAGGACGGCGGGAAGCCAGTTGCGTTTTTCTTCTGAGCTGTTTTTCCAATCTTCCTCGGTGGGTGATAGCGAGAGGCGCAGCAAATAAGCTGGGGCGGCAAGCGCGCCACCGCGCATGCGCAAACGAAATACGGCGCGTTCAAAAAGACCGGGCGGCGCCTCGCCCGCAGCGGGGAGCCATTCCGGGACCTGGCTGGCGAGACGCCCGGCAACCGCATCTGTTTTCACCCGCGTCAGCACCTTGTCCGGCAAATTCGCCTTGAGCAGGTCCGTCGCGAGGCGCAGCCCAGTGTGCAGTATGCGCTCCGCCCCTACTTCCTTTGCAGACGCAGTGACACGCTCCCAATCGAGGCTGGTTTGACGGGTGACGAGCGCAGCGACATCGGCAATCCAGATCAGGCGCTCCCACAAATGTTTCGCACCGTGAATGCAAATCAGAACCAACTCATCTTCGACGGAAAGCGCGGGAGCTTCGCGAGCGTCGAGCGGGACCCGGATTTGACGCGTGAAGAATTTCTCGATCGGGAGCCGGCGTGGAAAATAGCGCAGCGTGAAATCGTTGTGGAGTTCGACGAGCAATTGCGACTCCGACCGGCTGAAGAGATATTGGCCCGGAATTTTGCCGGCGTCGATGGCGCTAAGGGAAACTTGCGCCCGGTAGCCGGCGCCGATCATCAATTGCGTGGCGCGACGAATGTCGCGCTGACGTACGAGAAGATCGAGGTCGCCATAGCTACGCATGGCGGGATCACCGTAAGCTTGAACCGCGAGCACTGGCCCTTTCACGACCAGAGCTTCGATTTTTTCCGTGGCGAGCAAATCCAGGAGTCGAAAGAGTTCCGCTGACATTCGCAAGGAAAGGAAAATCTGCGCGCGCTGGCGTTCGAGGAGTGCTTGTATCGTTTCGTGCGGGACCAAATTTGCATCGATCCCACGCAGGCGCGCGGCGAGATGTCCCACAACGCCGTGGTCTTCCGCGAGAGCGAGCAGCCGAGCACCGTCCGCTGAGTGGACAAGTTCAGTGATGCGGCCCGGATCAGAATGCGGAGAGGCGCACTCAAGCAACAGCGGCCACTCGGTGAACACCACGCTCGCTTCGAATGAAGGCAAGGTTTCTCCGTGACGATCCGATGGTAGTGTACGCGATCGGGCGGCGTATTTTATTGGAGATGGCCAAGGGACTTTTTCGGCAGTTGTCGCGCTGGCCGTGTTACTACCATCGCAGGAATTCCTTCGGACAAGTGGATTTCGGCGATTGCCGCGCCGAGTCTGTCTATTCAAATGCAGAATGATCAGCCGTGAACCGTTGAGTGAGCTTTTTGCGGAAGGCCGAATCCCGGATGAGTTTTTGAAGTTTGCGAATGTAGATGCTCCGTAGCTTCTCAGTATCTT
>Ga0210409_10000169_pt1 | contig 135716 bp, 104 predicted proteins | sample IncBWH17MmetaG_FD_161649 | JGI IMG/M metagenome (GOLD analysis project Ga0210409, IMG submission 161649) | Forest soil microbial communities from Barre Woods Harvard Forest LTER site, Petersham, Massachusetts, United States - Inc-BW-H-17-M | ecosystem: Environmental > Terrestrial > Soil >...
CTTTGCCAGGCTCCATGCGCCGTCGGATGGGAGGACCGGGCTGCCGTTCAAGCTGGCGACTACGATTCCGTTTGCGCCGCTGAGGAAGGCCGTGGCGCTGACCATGGAGGCGCGCATTGTGGTGCCGGTTTTGTCGGCTGTGACAATGCCTGCGACGGGACCGGAGGCGGTGTACTGCCCGAGGAGGGATGCTAGTTGCTGGGGTGTGGGCGCGCCGCCGAAGGTTTCGACGATGTAGCCGGTCATGTCCTGGGTTGCGAGGCGGTCGCTGCCTGCGGTGCCGCTTGTGACGGTCAGGCCGTTGATGCTGGCAGTGTCGTTGGTGGTGGTGAGGATGACGTCAGCGTCGAAGATGACAGGCTGCCATGTGAGGAGATCGGTGATGAATGGGCCCTGGTCGCGGATGCGTGTGACGTTGGCGATGAGCGAGATGGGGCCGGTGTGGACCTGGAAGCCGGGGATATCGAAGGCTCCGTCGGAGGCGGCCTGCCAGCCGGTGTCGTGACGGAGGAGGTCTCCGGTGGAGAGGCGGTCGATGGTAACGGTGCGGACAACGCGGATGTGCCAGGGATAGATGAAACTTTGGACCTCGATGACTTCGTGCGCGGTGCGCCCCACTATGGTTTGGAACTGGACTTTGATGATGGCGGAGTCGACCGGTATGACCTTGCGCCAGTCGCTGAAGACGCTGGCGCCGTAGCCGCTGAAGTCGTAGCGGAGCAGGGGCAGAAGGTTTTGGAATTGGGTGTTGTAGAAGCCGGCTGCGGCTGCTCCGATGACGTTGGCTCCGTAAGGCACGGTGTTGAAGGAGCTGCCGCGCATGCCGGGGTCGATGATCGAAAACTGTGGGCCGATGGAGATTTGGACGCCGCTGGTGAGGCCGTTAGGGAATTGCGGCTGGAGGCGATGGACGTTGGCGTTGGTGATCTCGTGGTTTGCGATGAGGCCGAAGGGGAGGGTGAAGTTGGCGCGGAAGTCGTCGCCTGCGGCGATGCGCTGGAAGAATGTGTCGAGCATAAGCGTGGGAGCTACGGGGACGAGCTGAACGCTCGCTGGCATGGCGAGGGTGGGGATTGACCCCTCGTCGGTTGCGGCGATAGTTCCGATTGTGCCGTCACCGCTGCCGTCGGCGTACATGGGCTCCCATGAGATTTCAGGGACGGCGAAGAGGTCTAGTCCGGAGAGAGGGTGTTGCAGGCTCATGCCGGAGACCTGAAGAGTCACTGTGCGATTGGGGCCGCTGCCGAAGACCTGGATGCCGAGGAGGTCGGCTGCGGTGGAGACATCGAGCAGGGAGGACCACTGCGTGCCTGTAGTTGTCGGGATCGGGGTTAGTACCGGAGATGAGAATGAGAGGATAGGCGATTTGGGATCTTGCCACTTGATTTGTGCCGTCAGCGTGCCATTGGTGAGGGGAATCTGGCCGGTGATGGGAGCGGCGTAGGGGTCGGGGAGCATTGGCCGGTAGGAGTTGAGAATATAGCCGAGTTCGAGCTGGCCGGTGTCGATGTTGTTGGCGTTGCCGGGGGCCGGAGTTCCTGCGACGACGAGGGTTTGGGCGGGCGCTGTCCACAACATGGTGTTTTCGAGCGCCATGGGGATGTTGAGCTGGGATGGCGGTGGCGTTGTCGCGGAGAGCACGATGCCGAGGGTGTTGTTGGCGCCTTGTGAAATGTAGATGAGGTTGCCGGTGGTCCAATGAAAAGACTGGCGGAGGCCGTCGGCGCGGAGGGGTCGGTCGAGTGTGGCGACGGCGCGGGTGAGGGTGAGGATGATGCCTTCGAGGCCTGCGAGGGCTACGTAGGTGACGGTCATCTGGCCGGGAGAGCTTAGCGAAACGGAGGAGCGGTAGCCGGAGGATTCGGCCCATAGCTGGTAGGTCTCGTTGAGGGGAGCGGCGTCATATTGGAAGGACCAGAGGAGCTCGCTGCTGGTGACGTAGAGCTCTGCCGATGGGAAGTTTATTGGGCCTGGGCCGTTTGTCCACTGGGCGGTGATGCCGTTGTCGAAGTGAAGGGCTATGCCGCCGGAGCTGCTGACGGTGCCGAGCTGAGCTACCGGCTGGGTCGAGGTGATTAGGTTCCACGATCCTGCTGTGAGAGCAGCGGGCGTTAGCTGGAGCAAGGTGGATTGGACTTGTGCGGGAGTGAAGTTAGTGATGGAAGGTGTTGCGGGGATTTCGAGTTGCTTGAGGCTGCTGTTGTAGGTGGGTTTGCCGCCGGAGTAGGTTAGACCGATTTGGGTTCCGTAGGCGGTGAGGCTGAAGGAGTCGAGTGACTCGATTGTTGCTCCGGTGGGGGCGAATTGGATTTTGACTTTGGTTGGGAGGATGGGAGCGGTTGTAGTGGCGTCGGCTCCGGCGCCGGTTTGCGGAGTGGGGATTGGGATGGGCTGGATGGTGGCGGTGAGGGTGAGGATGGCGTTGGTTGCGACGTGAATGACACCGCTGACTACGGTTGCTGCGCCCTGGAGTGTAAGGACGCCGCCGGTTGCGAGGAAGCCTGCCCATGCGCCAGTAGGTGCTCCCGCCCCGAACTGTTGAGCGTAGAGCCAGACGGAACCCTTGGCGAGTGGGATACCAGTGGGTGGGATGGTCGTCGATTCGAGGAGGAAGATGCCGATTGGAATGGGTGGGCGAGGCAGGCCGATGGGAGGTCGGGGCAACTCGCGCACGATTTCGATGGCTTGAGGGGCCAGAGGAATGTGGGGTAGTTGGATTTTTGTCTTATCGAGGAGGCCGGCTGCGCTGAGGAACCTGGTCGCAGAGGCTAGTTGGTCGGCAGTGAGGTTGAGCCGCTGAGGGTCCGCACCGGCAAGCAGTTGAACGGCGTCCTGGAGGGTCTTCTGGTCCATTTCCATTTCTCCTCGGGCCCAGTTCGCAAGGGGGAAAACGACTTCAGAACAGGGGGAATAAAGCATCCGCTCAATGAAAAAGATTGAAGGGGCCGAAGAGATGAAAAGGCTCAGCGATTAGTAGAAAAGAACCATAGCATTGCGTTGAAAACTGCGCAATGTCTGGTTAGTCCGAAAATGCGAATTGTGGGATATGCTGGGACGAACTGAAGTGGTTAGACCAATTCGCAGTGAAGAGGGGTTGAGATGAGTGAGGGATTGAAGCTGCCGAAGTTTTCGGTGGGAGTGGGTGACCGGTTTGCGCATCAGGCGAAGGCTCAGCTTGCGGCTTGCGTGATGGCTGCAGAAGCGGGTGTGGAGGTGGTGCCGGTTTGGAATAAGTCCAATCGGGAGCACATGATTATCGGTTCGGAGCCGAGCCAGACGCGGAAGGCTGCGGATGCGGCGGTGAAGGGGCTGGGGTGGACGAAGCCGTATTTTCTCGATGCGGACCATATCAATCTGAAGACAGTGGAACGGTTTCTGGAGCCGTGCGACTTTTTTACGCTGGATGTCGCGGACATGATTGGTAAACCAGCGGACGCGAAAGATGTGGCGGCTTTTGTGGCTAGGCATCCAGAGTTGGTGGGGACGGTGGCGATTCCGCATATTGCGGAGCCGTTCAAGACGGATGCGGCGTTTGTGACTGGAGTGGCGAATAAGTTTCTGGCGGCGGTGCAGGATGCGGGCCGGATCTATCGGTATCTGGTGGAGAAGAAGGGTGAGGGGCGATTTGTGCCGGAGGTGTCGATGGATGAGACGGATTCGCCGCAGACGCCGGTGGAGTTGCTGATTATCTTGGCGGCGATTGCGGATGAAAAGATTCCGATTCAGACGATTGCGCCGAAGTTTACGGGACGGTTCAACAAAGGTGTGGACTATGTGGGCGATGTGGCTCAGTTCACGAAGGAGTTCAATGAGGATTTGGCGGCCATTGCGTTTGCGGTGAAGACGTATGGGCTGCCTGCAAATCTGAAGCTGAGTGTTCACTCGGGATCGGACAAGTTTTCGATTTATAAGCCGATTCATGATGCAGTGAAGCGGTTTGATGCCGGCGTGCATTTGAAGACGGCGGGTACGACTTGGCTTGAGGAGTTGATTGGGTTGGCCGAGGCTGGCGGGACGGGCCTTGAGATTGCGAAGGAAGTCTATGCGGAGGCATATGCGCATGCGGAGGAGTTGTGCGCTCCCTATGCGACTGTAATCGATATCGACAATGCGAAGCTTCCGAAGCCTGAAGCGGTAAATGGGTGGACGAGTGAACAGTTCACGTCTGCGCTACGGCACGAGCACAACAACAAAGCGTATAACCAGAGCTTTCGGCAGCTGCTGCATGTGGGTTTCAAGGTTGCGGCTAAGATGGGGGACAGGTATTTGAAGGCTCTGGAGGCGAATGAAGAAGTGGTGGCGCGGAATGTGACCGCGAACCTGTTCGATCGTCATATCAAGCCGGTTTTTCTGGGGTTGTAAAGGAAAGGTCTCTTCGAATGATTGTGGTTTTGATGGGGGTCACCGGGTCGGGAAAGACGACGATCGGAACCCTGCTGGCTGAACGTATTGGTGCGGTATTTGCAGATGCGGACGACTATCATCCTGTAGCGAATAAGCAGAAGATGGCGGCGGGGCATGCGTTGACCGATGAGGACAGGCAGCCGTGGCTGGAGACACTGAATCGGCTGATGAGGGGCTGGTTCGACGGGGGGGGGAGTGGCGTGCTGGCGTGCTCGGCGTTGAAGTCAAAATATCGCGCTACGCTGGCGGCGGGAATGCCGAAGGGGGCGGTATCGTTTGTATGGCTGGACGCTCCGCGAGAGTTGCTGGCAGAGCGGCTGGCGGAACGGCATCACGAGTTCATGAATCCGAAACTGCTTGAGTCTCAGCTGAAGACGTTGGAGCCGCCGAAGAATGCTTTGCGTATAGTGAATGATCGTGAGCCGGAGGAGGTTGTGAGCCAGATTGTGGAGCACATTTCGCCGGTACAGAAGAACGTGAAATAGAAGAAGAGAGGAATTTGATGGGGCATCCGTTGTTTGATTTGACAGGGAAGACCGCAGTTGTCGTGGGCGGGACGTCGGGTATTGGTTTGGCGATGGCGATTGGGCTGGCTGAGGCAGGCGCCGATGTTGTGGCGAGTTCGCGGCGGGCCGAGCAGGTGGATGAAGCCGCTAAGGTGATTGAAGCGAAGGGTCGCAGGGCGCTAAGACTGACTTCGGATGTGGGGGACAGGGCTTCGCTGGAGGCTTTGCTGGAAGGCACGCTGAAGGAGTTTGGCAAGGTCGATATTCTGATCAACTCGGCAGGGAAGATCAAACGCGAGCCGACGCTGACCGTACCGGAAGAGACCTGGGACGACATTATGGATACGAACGTGACCGGGACGCTGCGGGCTTGTCAGATATTCGGCAGACATATGCTGGAGCGTGGCTACGGACGGATCGTCAATATCGCCTCGCTGAATACGTTTGTGAGTTTGAAAGAAGTTACTGCGTATGCGGCGAGTAAAGCGGCGGTGGGTTCGCTGACGAGGTCGTTGGCCGTGGAGTGGAGCTCGCAGGGAGTGACGGTGAATGCTATTGCTCCGGGGGTGTTTCGGACGGCGCTGAATCAGAAGCTGCTGGATGAGAGCGACCGCGGCAAGGAGTTGCTGATGCGGACTCCGATGGGGCGGTTCGGTAAGACAGAGGAGTTGGTCGGATCGGCGATCTTTTTGTCGAGCGACGCCTCGGCGTTTATCACCGGAGAGATACTGGTGGTGGATGGTGGGTTTCTGGCGAGTGGAGTCAATCAGTGAAGCAATGCAAAACGGATGTTGCGAAAGGGGCAGGCTTCGGCACTGCTCCTTTTCGTTGCTTAACTGCTTTAGTTTTTAGCCGACGCCATCAAAGATGGCTGTTCCTCATGCGACACAGCATGAGTCCCCATGGGAAGGACTGAGTAGCCGGGTGCTATCCCTTGGCTGGGTCTCTCAATAGAGTGGTTTGGTGGATCAATGATCGTCGAATCGGTGTGGGTGTGCTTTTCAGAAGGCGCAAAGAGCAGAGCCCATACTACCGTTCCAAGTTCCCAGATAATCCTAGGGAAGGTCCACCAGGCTGCAACCTTCGGATAAGCAGGGTTTGTGTTCTTTTCTGGTGCGCTTTCTGTGCGCAAGAGTATCTTGGACGTCATTTCTCTCCCGACATCTTGATGTAAGGTTGTCCGACCTAACATCATCGGGGGCCCAAATACACGCGTATTGGGATATTTTATCGATCCTGCATTCGTTAAGAAACAGAAATCGGTGTATGTCGTTTAAAAGGCTGCCTTCAAGGAGACGCTATCAGCAGCGGTATAAAGGACTTAAACACAAAACCCCACACTGCGGTGGGGTTTTGTGGGGTTCAATCTCCCTGAATGGTTGCGGGGGCAGGATTTGAACCTGCGACCTTTGGGTTATGAGCCCAACGAGCTACCGGGCTGCTCCACCCCGCTCTTTGAATATACCGTTACTGCTGGCTCCAGTCAATTCGACCTTAGTGCGGGCTGTGGCTTAGTAAAAGGCTTCCGGATGTGGAGAAAACCGGAACTTTTTGTTGCATTTAGAGTCTTCATAAGTACCACTGTTTTACGGCGGAAGTGACGTCGAACGGTGCGGAGGATTTTTTTCTTTATGGGGCAGCGTAAGGTTATTTCTGGGAGTGTAGCGACACCACTTTTGATGGCTGGGATGCTTCTGGTTAGTATTTCGGGAGTTGCGCAGACTAAGGCGGCAACTGTGCCGGACGCCCAGATTGAAGCTAATGTTTTGAAGGCGTTGGCGAGCCAGTCGCAGCTGGCGGATCAGGCTATTGGCACGACGACGGTGTATGGCGTTGTGACGATAAGCGGCTCGGTGCGGGATGAAGCGTCGAGAACCCTGGCTGAGGATGTTGTGTCCAAGGCCCCTGGCGTGCAAAAGGTTATTGATGAATTGACGATAGGTGGTGATGCTTCTGCTGCTGCGGGTGCAGCACCGCAGGGACAGAACTCACAGGAACAGAACTCGAATGAGGTGGGGACGAATCCGAATCTTCAGTCAGATGGGACTATAGCTCCGCCGACTGGTACGCAGCCCATGGAAGGGCAGGACTCGGGCGCTCCGCCACAACAGGTTTGGAATCAGCCTGCGCAACCTAGTCAGCCAACTTATTCCGCGCAGCCTGGTACTGGTCAGCAGCAAGCACCGTATCCTTATCCTTCTCAGCAGGGGCCTGATTCTGCTCAGCAACAGGTGCCTTATCCTTCTCAACAATCTCCTTATCCTGCACAGCCAGCACCTTACGGGCCTTATCGGCAGCCTTATGGAGTGCAGCCGATTCCTGCACAGCCTATGGTGGCGCAGCGGGGCGGGGATGCGGTGATTGTGCCTGCGGGATCGGTCATTCGCGTTCGGATCAACCAAGCCATCGACAGCAGAAAAACCGCTCCTGGCACGGTTTTTGATGGAGTTGTTTTGAACAATGTGGTTGCCGATGGAGCGATTGCGATTCCGCGGGGCGCTGTGGTGCAGGGGGTTGTGGCGGATGCGCGTCGTGGCGGGCAGTTGACGGGGGAGGGTGGTTTTTCGCTGCAACTGACGCAGGTCACGCTGGGGGAACGGGCTTATCCTTTGGCTTCGGATCTATGGTCGCAGCAGGGAGTTAGTAAGACGGGAAATACGGTTGCCAACACGGTGGGGATGAGTGCGCTGGGGGCCGTGATTGGAGCTGTCGCCGGCGGCGGGGTTGGGGCTGCGGTTGGCGCGGGGATAGGCGGAGTTGCGGGGCTTGGGGTTTCGTCGGCGTCGAGGCAGGGCGAGACCGCGATGCCGGCGGAAGCTATTGTGAGCTTTAGACTTACGCAGCCTACGGAGTTGACGACGGTGTCGCAGGCTGAGTTAAACAGGCTGGGAGCGGGTTTGCCTGCTCCGGGCCAGCAGCCACAGCAGTTACGGCGTCGTTATTATGCTCCGCCGCCGCCTCCGGGTTATTACTATCCTGCATACCCGCAGTACAGGTATTAATCGGGATTTTTTTGTAGATTTTTTGTGGATGCTGCTGGACCCCGGGGAACCGGGGTTTTGCAGTTTTTGCTGGGTTTTTAAGGGGTGTTTTGGGAAACGTGGGTCACTGAATGTGGTTATTTTGTGGTTTCCGTGTGGTGGAATGTGTGGCAAACGTGGACATCGGGATGACAGTTTTTGAGTGCCGAAAATTTTGCAGATTTTCCAACTTTATTTTCCGATTCAAACTCCTATTGTGCGACGCCGGATAGCTGGATCGTGTCCGGTGAAGTGAGTGCGTCGCTGAAGATCTGGAGAGTCCCAGTTCGGGTTCCCGCTACCTGCGGAGCAAATGAGACAGACAACGTACATGTCTGGCCAACGGCCACAACGTTCGTAGTAGAACAGCTTCCAGTGGCAATGAATTCGCCGGGTAGAGCTGTAGTTATAGCTACGTTCGATATGTGCAGCGGAGAAGCTCCTGTGTTGGTCAACGTAATCGTCTGTGCAATGGAAGATGTTCCAACATTATGAGAACCGAACGATAGATTCGTATTGGACAAGCTGACCGCCGACGAGATTCCCGATCCCGTAAGTGTTACCACTGTATTCGTAAGCGAGCCCGGACTGGCGAGAGACAGCGTGCCGGCTATCGCCCCAGTCGAACTCGGGGCGAAGGTGATAGTGAAGATAGAGTTTGTTGCACTCTGAGCACAGGTAGCTGGCTGCACTGAATAATCGGTGGAACCAAGAATCTGTGCTGTGATCGCCGACAGGTTGGGGCTGCCGACTGTCACAGTTTGAGTAGTGCTCTGACCTATTTGTACGTTGCCAAAGGACAGCGACGTTGGGTTGGCAACTGGCGGCGGATTTGAGATGGTATTGCCCGTCAGAGTTACGGTCTGACTGAATCCTAAAGTATCGACTTGTGTGAGGGTCGCGGTGCGCGTCCCTGTTGAGGAAGGCGTAAATGTTACCGTCAGAGTACAGGAGTCGCGAGTCCCGCCACCTTGGTGATATACAGTCTGAGACCCAGATCCTTGTCCTTGTACAGAAGCGGAAGTAACTGGCTGCAGCACGTTTTTACTGCAAGGTGTCACCGTGAAATCGCTTGCGTCGGGTCCGGCTATCACCGGAGGCAGCAATGTAACTTGTGCATCTCCGGTACTTGTCAACGTCACGAGGCTCGTAAATGATGTGCCTGGTGCACCTGTGCCGAAGACATAACTACCGGCGTCGAAAGAGAAACTAGGTCCGTGCGGGAGCCCTGTGCCCGTCAGAAGATAGGTGCCGATGTTCGTAACTAACAAGGATGATCGAGTGCCCACGGCAGAGGGCGTAAAAAGGATGTAAAGAAAGCATCCTGTTGGGCCATCCGCATCGGTACAAGTGAAAGAAGGAGACGACAGCATCCCAGCCGCCCAATCGTACGCGGTAAAGTCTCCTGGATTTGGGCCGGTCAGATTTCCCGTGAGCAAATAAGAATTGTCTTGGAGGTTATGGATTCCTCCCTGAACCTGGGGGGGCAGTGGGTTAGGGCCGGTAGTGCCGATAGGCCAGGAGCCATAGTCGATTGTCCCAGCCAGTGTTTCATTATCAGAATTCAGTTGAACAACCTGTGCGTCGCTAGTGTCATCGTCCACAACTGTCATAGTTCCGTTGAAGGTTCCAAGCGTGGAGTTGGTCGACTGGATATTAATGGAACAGACAGATTGAGCCTGCAGGGCTGTGCCGCAGTTATTGGTCTGGGACCAGTTTGCGTCGATATTGATGTTCTGGATGGCAACGGGCGTCAAACCGGTATTGGTCATCGTGACCGTCTGCGGAACGTTGGTCTGATAGAAGGTGAGTGAGGCAGGTGAAAGTGTGATGGAACCTGAGGAGCCGGTACCGGGTGTGCCGATTCCGGTTCCTGTAAGTGGCACTGACGTGTTCGTAAACGAGCCCTGACTACTGAGAGAGAGCGTACCGCTAATAAGGCCGATTGCCGTTGGTGAAAATGTGATATTGAACGTGCAGGTGGTTGCTCCCTGAGCGCAGGTTGCTGGCTGTACCGTGTAGTTATTGGAGCCGGAGATCTGCGCCGTCACCGCCGCTTGATTGGCGCTTGTAACGGTTACGCTTTGCGAGGCAGTCATTCCTGCCTGGACGTTGCCGAATGAGAGAGACGTTGGGTTTGCCGTCGGTGGCGAGCTAGAGGCACCGCTTCCGGTCAACGTCACCGTTTGCTGGAGGCCGACGCTATCGGTTTCAGTAAGGGTTGCTGAACGAGAGCCGTCAGCAGACGGAGTGAAGGTGACGTTGAGCGTGCAGGTCGATCGTGCGCCAGCTCTTTGAATGTAAAGATGGCCGGCTGGAGGCTCGAGATAGCCAGACGTGGCAGCCGGAATTACGGTGCAGGTAGAGGTAACTGCGAAGTCGCTGGCGTTGGTTCCCCCGATGACGGGCGGAAGAAGTGTGACCGGGGCGTCTCCGTAGCTTGTAATCACAAGAGGCAGAGGAGTCTGGCTACCTGCTGTGGTCGAGCCGAAGTCGTAGTTTCCGGAATCGAAAGAGAAATAGGGGCCGTGTTTAAGGCCTGTGCCGGTAAGCAGATAGGTGCCGATGTTTGTTGTAAGGAGCGCGGACCGTGTGCCTACTGTGGTTGGGGTAAAGAAAAAATACAAGTTGTTGCAAGGACCACTACGACCACCCAATCCCTGGCAAGTGAAGGGAACTGGTAGGGGGCCTTGCCAGTCGCTGGCAAAGCTAAAGTCGCCTGGGTTGGATCCCGACACGCTTCCGGTTAGAACTCCTGCCAAGGGAAACCTGGTTCCTGAGCTGCCGATGCTCCAAGATCCAAAGTCGATTGTCCCTACGAGTGTTTCGTTGTCAGTATTCAGCTGCACGACCTGCGCGTCGTTGGTGTCGTCGTCTACAACAGTCAGGGTTCCGCTGAAGGTTCCGAGCGTAGAGTTGGTCGACTGGACATTGATAGTGCAGATGGATTGCGCCTGTAAAACCGTACTGCAATCGTTTGTCTGCGACCAATTCGAAGGGCTGATGTTGATGCTTTGAATGACGACTGGCGTTAGACCGGAGTTCGTCATCGTGATGGCCTGAGGAACATTGGTCTGATAGAAGTTCAGCGTGGTGGGCGAGAGGGTGACGGGACCGGAACCTGAGGAACTAGCGCCGACAGTGCTTAAGAGTTGAATGCTGAAGTCTGCGGGGGCTGTGGTGAGAGTCGGTTGATACGGTGCGGCTGAGGGGGCGAGATTGAACAGCGCGGCGGTGTTCAGAGCCGGGTTACTCGCCACGTTATTGAGAGCGGTGATGATATTTGTTGGTGGCGTCTGCCCTGAGGCCGTGGTCAGAGTGAACAGCGTTCCGCAGGCAGATCCGTCGTTGGCGGTTCCGCCGGACGAGTTGACACAGCTTGTCACAACATTTGCCAGGGTATTGATCTTTGCTTCCGGAACGACTGTTCCCGCAGGGACGTTGAGGCCGGGGGCGGTTCCGGTGGAAGTGTTGACGTACGCGGATGCCAGGGCGAAGGCGTTCGCGAGTGCGGAGGCATCTGCAGTTGCAGACCCTACTGCACTGGGAGAGGTCATAAACGGGGAGAGAGCCGAGACGGCGGCCACGGTGGTGGCCTCGTTGATGACGATAAATGTCGACGCGGTCAGTGAGTCACAACGCCCTAGTACGCTCATCATGTCGAGGGCAGAGTTGTTGGTTCCCGGCGTCAGGCCGGGGTTTCCGCCGGTGGCGACGATATATACGAGCGAGGCTCCTGTGGGGCAGGTGTACTTTCCGGTGATGTCGAAACTTCCGTCGGCACCCGAGGTCGTCGCAGTGGAAAGAAGCGGGGTGGCGGCAGAGCCGTCGCCAGTGGTTCCGACTGCGTAGAGCTGGAGGGTCGCGCCGATCACCGGCTGCTGTCCGCCATGAACAGAACCGTGCCGGGTCATCGCGAAGGAGGGAGACTTCGAGGATGTCTGGTTAGAACAGCCTGTGATCAGTGCCGAAAAGAGAAAGGCGTAGAAAAAAGCGCTCGAGGAGCGAAGTCGTGCAGTAACCAAGGGTCACCTTTGGAAAGCGATGCTGGGGAGTGGTACATCATCGATCGGCAAAACTGGGCCAAGATTAGCATCGAAAGGTGCGATGGAAGCGGCGTTTTGAGCTTTTGGGGTGACACAGAAGTTGTAGTCTTTGCGGGCTGATCCTCATGATAGTAAGCCGTTTACAGGGTACGAGAGCGAGTGGCGAGGTGAGGAAGAGCGGATAGAGGAAATCCTCAGGGGGGATGATTTATACTTGTAGCTTGCCCTGCATCCAGCGTGGCATTGGGCCGATAAACGGTTCTGCTGGAATCCGCAAATCCCGGGCATGCGCATTGCCGAGCCAACGCGAACGGTAGCGCTCGAAGTGAAGGTCTTTAGTCAAGCATGATTCGTATTCTGCAGCAGGACAACCGCATCACGAAGATTATCTTCGCCGTCATTATTGGGTTAGCTGTCATCACGATGGTGATTACGCTTGTGCCGGGCATCTTTGATAATGCCTCGGCGGACAATGCAGCCGTCTTCGCGACGGTGCGGGAGCCGGGATACTTTGGACGGCTGGCCGGCGACAGCACAGCGATCAAGATGACTGAGGTAAACCAACTGGCGCAGCGGCAACTGCAGCAGCAGCGTCTTCCGGACTTCCTGCTTCCTTATATGTCGCAGCGCGCGGGGCAGATCCTAGTGCAGCGCGCGATCCTGAAGCATGAGGCTGATCGCCTGCACCTGCAGGTGAGCGATGAGGACTTGAAGCGCGAGTTGCAGACGGGGCCTTTTGCGCAGTATCTGTTTCCGGGTGGGCAATACATTGGCGATGATGCCTACATGAACTTCGTGCAGAGCGCATTTGGCAACCAGCTCAGCCGTGCGGAGTTTGAGTCGCAGGTGAAGAGCGATATGGAGCTGAACCGCCTGCAGGCTTTGATTACGGGCGGCGTGACGGTTTCGGACAACGCTGTGCGTGAGGCCTACAAGGTTCAGGGAACGAAGGTGAAGTTCGATTATGCGGTGATCTCTGCTGACGATGTGCGCAAGTCGGTGAACCCGACGGATGCGCAGTTGCAGGACTTCTTCAAGCAGAATGCTACGCGCTATGCGACGGCGATTCCTGAGACACGTGCGATCCAGTATGTAGCGTTCGATCCGTCGAACCTGCCGGGCGGCAAGCCACAGGTGAGCGATGCCGATGTTCAGGCTTACTACAACGCGCACCAGGCACAGTACCAGGTGAAGGAGCAGGTGAAGGTTCGCCACATCCTGATCTCGGTTCCGCAGGGTGCGGATGCGAAGACGGAGGCTGCGGCCAAGGCCAAGGCGGAAGACATTCTGAAGCAGATTAAGGCTGGCGGAAACTTTGCCGAGCTGGCGTCGAAGAACTCGGACGATCCGGGCAGCAAGACGCAGGGCGGCGAGTTGGGTTGGCTGGACCGTGGAAAGACGGTTCCTGAGTTCGATAAGGCTGCGTTTACGCTGGCGCCGGGACAGACCTCGGACCTGATTCGCACGCAGTTCGGCTTCCACATCCTGCAGGTAGAGGATAAGAAGACGGCGCATCTTCGTCCGCTCTCGGAGGTGAAGGGCGAGATTGTGCCGGTGCTGGAGCAGCAGAAGTCGGGCGCGGCGATGCAGACGTTTGCCTCGCAGATTGCTGCCGACGCGAAGAAGAGTGGCCTCGAAAAGGCCGCTGCTGCGCACGGATTGCATGTAGTTACGACCGACTATCTGGCGAAGGACGGCGTGATTGCCGGGTTGGCTGATGGCGCTCCGCTGCTGACGCAGGCCTTTGCTGTGGTGAAGGGAGCAGATCCCGCCGCGGTTTCTACCGGCGACGGATTTGCGGTGTTCCAGGTGAAGGACATCAAGGCAGCGCATGCGCCTGAGTTTGCGGATTACAAGCCGCATATTCTGGACGACTATCGCGAGCAGCAGGTTCCGCAGTTGCTGAACACGCAGCTGAACAAGCTGCATGATCGCGCCAATGTGCTGAACGATCTGAAGAAGGCCGCTGCCGAGATGAACATCCCGGTGAAGACGAGCGATCTGGTAGGCAAGGACGGACAGGTGCCGGACCTGGGCGCGATGAGCGGTCCTGGTGCAGTGGCGTTCACGCTGCCCAAGGGCGCGATCTCCGGGCCGATTAATGCGGGTCGCGTGGGAGTTGTTCTGAGCGTTGTGGACAAGCAGGAGCCGAGCGCTGAGGAGATTGCTGCTCACTTCAACCAGATGCGCGAGCAGTTGCTGGGCGAGCAGCACGAGGAGGTCTTCCGCGTGTATCTCGGCAACCTGACGGAGCAGTATGAGAAGGGCGGGGCAGTGCGGTACTCGAAGAAGCAGCCTGCGCCGGGGTCTTCTCCTTTCGGTAGCTAGTTGGTTGGTTCATCAAAAACAAAAACACCCCGGGGATGATTCTCCGGGGTATTTTGTTTTAGTCGGGGCAATTTCCTGACCTTTGCTTTCGAAGTTCATACAGTGGTTTAGATAGAAATTTCTTCAAGTAAATGTATGGCTATCTCAGGGGAAAGCAGTCGAGATCGTTAGCGAACGCTAGAGGTCCCGAATATCGTTTCCTGATCTCTGATTGAGTCTGATCTTCCTTCCCCAAAGTTCGCAGCATGCGATGAGATAAAACCAGGCGCTTAACATTGGCATCCTCCGCGATTTGTCCGATCACGGACGGAGGCATGTGCAGACGTCTCTCGATTCCGACGACTCCTTCGGGCACAGCGTTGTGCGCGATGAACAGATCGGCGTTCTTCGCTAATCGGATGAGACCTTCACCCTCGCCGTTGGTGTCTCCGCTAAACACGATAACCTTGCCACCGATCTCTACGCGCCAGGCTAATGCCGGGACTGGCCCATGAATAACGCGCACTGCAGAGGCGGAAAGATCGCCGCTGTGAAATACAGCTACGGGTGTTGAGCTCGCGACGACGTTGTGGGGCTGCATTAGGTAGCTGCCTCCTTGTCCAGGTACGAGCAGTTCGCTGAGATACCGATAAGCACCGTGTTTGTCTCCGAAGAGGTCGGACACAAACTCTGTCGTTGATGGCATGAAATCATTTCCGGGTGGGCCATAGATCGGTAGGGGACGTTTGCGATCTTCAAACCAGGACGACTTGATCAATGCGGCAAAGTCTCCGCTGTGATCGACATGAAAGTGAGTGAATAAAATTACGTCCAGTTGAGACATTTGTGCGCCGCTCTCTCCAAACCGGAGAGCACTTCCTCCGCCCGCATCGATCAGTATTCGCGGTTGCCCGCTCTCCCACACGAGATAGCTGCTCGAAGCGCGTTTGTCTTGCAACTCCGGGCCTCCAGAGCCAAGCACCTGGACTGCAACACCCTGAGAACCGCAAGATTGCGCGGCAGCCGATGGCAAAAACCGCAACTGGGCAAAAAGCTAAGCAGGATAAGGAAGAACGCACGGGTTGCAAAGGCACGAGAAGATTGTCGCAGGCTCATTTCGTATCTCTCCTTTCGATAACTAATTGGTTGATGATTACTCAGAAACACCCGGAGGGTGAATCCTCCAGGATGTTTTGTTTTTGTGGCGAAGGTTGAGTGTTGCGCGGATTGAGCTAAAGCAGGTGATACTGGCGATAGAAAAATAAGGTCGAACGTGGTTATATAGTGTGTTCCTGAATCAGAAGATTCTAAGGAACCTGTGAGCCACCCGTGGCTAAATCAACGAAAACACATTCTGCTAACGATCTGACGACTGGCGAGAAACTAGCCGACCAATTCACTGCGCCTCGTCCTTCGATTGCCGATCGTCTCGCGGCCGGCAAACGTCTGCGAACGAATGTCCCCAGGGCTAGCCTGGCGGAATACAAGCCTCCAGCAAATCGCAAAGATCCGGTTGCGATTCTTGAGGCGCAGGCTAAGACCAGGCTCCAACAACTGATTCCGGTTCGTTACGCCCGAATGCTGGTCTCGCCCTTTGCGTTTTTGCGCGGCACTGCGGCGATCATGGCGCAAGACCTCAGCACGTCGCCGGTGACTGACCTTCATGTGCAGGCCTGCGGCGACATGCATGTATCGAATTTCGGTGTGTTTGCTTCTGCTGAACGAAGCCTCGTCTTCGGTATCAATGATTTCGACGAGACGATTCCGGGGCCGTGGGAATGGGATTTAAAGCGGTTGGCGGCGAGCGCAGTTGCGGCCGGTCAATTTGTTGGAAAAGATCGTGAAGACTGTGAGTCGTTCAGCCGCTCTGTGGTGAGTTCATACCGGCAGCACATGCGTGAGTATGCGGAGATGGGATATCTGGACACGTGGTATTCGGTAATCAGCGAGGACGACGTATTGGCAGCTATTCCATCAAAGTGGGTGCCAAGATGGCAGAAAGGGCTTGCAAAAGCCAAAAAAGGAAGTCATCTGCAGGTGTTGGAAAAGATGACGGACCTTGTCGACAACAGGCAACGCATCATCGAAAACGCCCCGCTTGTGGTACGCGAGACCGAGACGGAGGATGGTATTCCCATTCGTGAGGCGGTAGGGCTATTTCTGGAGCAATATCTAAAATCCTTACCCGCAGATCGAAGGCAGTTGATCTCGCGCTATCAGATACTGGACGTGGCGCGGAAGGTCGTCGGCGTGGGCAGCGTGGGAACACGCTGTTGGGTCGGTTTCATGCGAGGTGCAGATGAAGACGATCCGCTTTTTATTCAGGTCAAGGAAGCCCAGGAGTCGGTGTTGGCACCCTACCTGAAGGCCGCTCCGACGTACGACAACCAAGGTCACCGCGTGGTTTCTGGACAGCGCTTGATACAGGGATCTCCGGATATTCTTCTGGGGTGGGGACTCCTGAACAAAAAGCATTTCTATGTTCGTCAGCTTCGCGACATGAAAGGCAGCTACGAGTTCGATCCTAGTTCGACGACTCGTAAAAGCATGGAGATTTACTGCGGTCTTTGCGGATGGGCTCTGGCTCTGGCTCATGCCAAATCGGGAGATGCCGCAATGATTGCGGGATATCTCGGCAAGACTGATGAGATTGATGAGGCGTTGACGAAGTTTGCTTTCAGTTATGGCGCGCAGAATGAACGCGACTATGCTGAGTTGCAGAGAGCAGCGCGCACGCACCGGATTAAGGTTTCGGAAGTTGCCTGAGTGGGTTGCAGCGCATCGTGCTGCGCTAGCGAGTTATCCACGTTAGATGGAAAGACTACTTCTGGCTGGAGAGTTCAGCGGCTTGTGCTGCGCCCTGTAGTGAACCGCGTCGGCCGGGGGCGTTTGCGAGGGATGTGTTAAATTCTTTCAGCGCTTGATCGGCGTGGTTCTGTTCCAGGAGTAAGTAGCCGAGCTGTTCGCGGGCGGGAACGATTGGCCCTGGTGTTACGGGAAGTTTTTCGATTGCGTCTTCTTTGTCGGCTGCTGTGCGCATTAGGATTACGGCTTCATCTATCTTTCCGTCAGACTGGGCCGACCATGCCATGACTTCGCGTGTCAGAATTTCGACTTGATTGGCCCAATAGGTGTTGCCTGACGTGCGAAGTTGATCTTCGAGCTGGCGCAATTTATCAACTTCTGCGCGCGCGTCGTCCGCGTGTCCGGTGCGGGCGAGCCCCAGGCCTCGAGCCCAAACTGCGATTGCGACGACATGAGGCGGGGCGCCTGTTGGGGGAACGATGAGAGTGGCGTCGGTCCATTGACCTCGCTCGACGGTGTAACGAATTGGCATTGCGGTGGAGGCGTATGCGATTTTGAAATCGCCGGCGTTCAGCGGAGGTGAATTTTTGAGTTGCTGAATGATCTGAAGCGCGTCTTTGTCGCGTCCGCTCTGTAGATAGGCGTACACGAGATAATCCATGGCGTGCAGTTCTTCACCGGTGTCGCCTTGTTGGTGTGCCGCTTGCTTTGCGGCGAGGTTGGAATTGATGGAGTCGTCCCACAGGCCGAGCCTCGTGAAGATGTGCGACGGCATATGCAATGCGTGCGGAGCTGAAGGTGCGATCTGGGCGTAGGCCCTTGCGGCTGGGAGGCCTCTTGGTGCGAGTTCGGCGTTGTCGTAGGCGTGGATGAGGTAGTGGGGGATTCCTGGATGCTGCGGGTCGATGCGATCGAGTGGTTCAAGGATTTCTGCTGCTTGTTTTTGCTTCGTGTGCGTTTTGTCCGAAGGGGATGCGTTCGCCAGGAGTGCGAGCGCGTAAAACACTTGTGCTTCGACATCGTCCTTATTCTTTAAGGCTAGCTCGCTCATCGCATGTTCGTAATTCGTTGCGCGTGTGCGATACGGAATGGTGGAGGCGTCTTGATATATCAGGCCGAGGGCGTTGATGAACTGAGCCTCGCGTTCGGAGGATGTGCCGATCTGCTGGGCTCGCAGGATTTCTTTTTGTGCAGGCGAAATTGCCGAGGGCACAATGGGCGGTTCCCATAGCTGATGAAAATACGTCATGGCTATGCCCCAATGGGCCATTGCGCACCGCGGGTCGGATTTGGCTACGTTCTGAAATCCTTGTTCGGCGGCGGTGTAGGCGAAGGAGTGGAGCAGGGCTACGCCCCGATTGAACTGATCTTGAACGGCGGGTGAGCAAGAGATAGGAAACGATACTTTGCCTAGTTTTTCAGGCGCGTTATGGATGTGGGTTTCCTGGGCCGGCGAGAGGGGCAGGATGAGCAGCAGAGTGGACAGTGCTCGCCATAGGTTGGGCATCTTTATCACCAATAAGCTCACGATGCTTCGTACAGATCGGGATTGTCGCATAAGGTGGGGCTTTTCGTTGGTCTCTCTCCGATGACTAGATGTATTGGCGCTCCTGGTGGCGGATCTCTTTGTAGCGCATGAAGGCTTTTCGCTCGTCTTCCAATCCAAGGACGGTGCGAAGTGTAGAGCCGCGGTAGGTGTGGGCGGCCATTCTTGCGACATTACGCGCAACAAACCAGGGGTCGTGACGAAATACGGTGGGCATGTGGCGTGTCTTCATGCCGCGCTCGGCCTTCCAACGCAGATACTCGATCTCGTCTGCTGAGAGATGCTCATTGCGGACGACTGAGGTTGTGCCGTCGTACTCTTCGAGGTGCTCGTTTTCGATCAGACCCAGGCGGCGAAACTCATCGGTCATGGGGGTTCGGGGATAGGGCGTGGGGTGCTGAATGTAGGGCCAATCCACGTATTGGCGGGCGAAGGCGAGGTTGGCTTCGATGGACTCGGCTGTATCGTTTGGGCTGCCGACGATGAGGCCGCCGATGACGTACATCTTGTTGCGATGCAGATATTCGATGGCCTGGAGGGTTGCGTTGCCTATGTTCTTGCCGCCTGCGCGTGCGGTGTTCTTGGCAGATGCCTGGAGGAAGTCAAGGTCACTCTCCAGAACGTTTTCTATGCCCAGGAAGACATAGCGAAACCCTGCGCGGTGCATGAGTGGAGCAAGGGTCTCTCCGTGATTGGCGATTGCTGAGGTCATGCCTTGAACGAAGTAGTCGAGGGTATCGAGCCCTGCGTCGATGATGGCGTGGCAGAGGGCTTCGAAGCGACGGACATTCAGCGTGATGTTGTCATCGACGAGGAAGATTGTTCGGGCACCGTGGCTTTGCGCGTCGCGGATGTCGGCGATGACTCGGGCGAAGGAATAGGTGTGGAAGTTGCGACCGCGCATTTCGATGATGGAGCAGAAGCTGCAGTCGTAGGTGCAGCCTCGTGATGTTTCGACGACGTCGGCCTGGCGGCCAAGGATCGTGTAGCCCTTCAGTACGCGGGCGCTGCGGTCTGGGAGACGAATCTCGTCATCTTCCAGCCGGTGGGGTGCGCGTTGCTGGTTGTGAATCCACTTAACGCCGCAGAGGTGCGAGAGGCCGGAGATGAAGTGCATGTCCGAGCCAGCGTCGAGCGCGCGTGTCAGCTCTCGGAATGTGACTTCGCCCTCGCCACGCACGATGAAGTCGATTGGCATGGAGAGGTAGGCATCCGAAGCGAGGCTGGGATCGTAGCCACCGACGACGATCTTTACGTTGGGCTTTAGACTGCGGATCAGGTCTATGATGCGTTCGGCGGTTCGGCGTTGGAAGGTCATCACGGAGAGGCCGATCAGTTCGGGATCGATCTCGCGGACTAGTCGAGTGACGGTCTCTCGGACGGTACGCTGACACAGGATGAGATCGGCGACGGCTACCTTGTGTTTTGGATCAACATTACCTGCTAGAGAGGTCAAGGCGCCGTTGGGCATGCGGATCGCTACGGTGGGCATGTGCTCGAAGGAATCCGGCATGGAGAGCAGAAGGATATTCATTGATCCTCATTTCTCAGACAGAATTATCGGCCAGGTTCACTTTCGCTTCGGTGCGGCCTTGCTAATCATAGCGCTATGCAGTGGTCCGACATTATGTGTCTACTTTCGTTTATCGGCTTTGATGCGGGCGATCTCGTCCATCCGTTGGGCCAGCAGCTTTTCGCGGCCCTCGCCGGTGGGTTGATAGTATCGGCGACCGGCGAGTGAGGGAGGGAGGCATTCCATATCGGCTACGCGGCCTTCGACGTCGTGAGCGTATTGGTAGTCGCGGCCGTAGTCGAGTTCTTTCATCAGCTTGGTTGGGGCGTTGCGCAGATGGAGTGGGACCGGCTCGGCGGCGGTGGCTTCGATATCGGCGCGGACGGTGTTGTAGGCGGTGTAGACGGCGTTTGATTTGGGAGCGAGGGCGAGATAGACGACTGCTTGTGCCAGAGCAAGCTCGCCTTCGGGGTGGCCTAGAAAGTGCATTGCATCCTTTGCTGAGAGGCAAAGATTGAGTGCTTCGGGGGCGGCCAGGCCGATGTCTTCGATTGCCATCCGGATGATTCGGCGAGCGCAGTACATGGGGTCTTCGCCAGCTTCGAGCATGCGGCCGAGCCAGTAGAGCGCGGCGTCGGGATCGCTGTTGCGTACGCTCTTATGGAGCGCGGAGATGATGTCGTAGTGCTGCTCGCCTTTTTTGTCGTAGAGAAGAACGCGACGTTGCAGGGCCTCGGCTGCGAGGGGTTTTGTGATGGTCCGGTCGCCGCGACCTTGTGCGAGTTTGGCTGCGATTTCGAGGGCGTTCAGCGCATTTCTGGCGTCGCCGCTCGCATATGCCGCAATGGTGCTCAAAGCTTCTTCGTCGGCTTCGACGGCTGATGCGCCCAGCCCTCGCTCGGTGTCCGTGAGGGCACGGTGCAGCAGGGAGATTACTTGTTCTTCGGTAAGGCCAACCAGGGTGTAGACACGGCAGCGAGAGAGAAGGGCGGCGTTGATCTCGAAGGAGGGATTTTCGGTTGTGGCACCGATCAGGCGGATGGTCCCGCGTTCGACGTAGGGGAGGAAGGCGTCTTGTTGGGCCTTGTTGAAGCGGTGAATCTCGTCTACGAAGAGGATGGTGCGGGACCCGAAGTCGGCTGCTTTTTCGGCGTCGACCATGACTTGCTTGATCTCTTTGATACCGGAGAGGACGGCTGAAAACTCGATGAAGCTGGCCTGGGTGAGGCGCGCGATGATCTTTGCGAGGGTGGTTTTTCCGGTGCCGGGAGGGCCCCAGAAGATCATCGATGTTGGGTCGTCACTTTCGATGGCGAGGCGGAGTGGCTTGCCCGGGGCTATTAGATGCTCCTGGCCAACGTACTCGTCGAGGGTTTGCGGGCGCATTCTTTCGGCGAGCGGAGCCTGTTTTGCGCGCCCGCTAGCCGCTGCGATGGGACTTGTGTCGAACAGACTCATCGCGGGACCCTCTGGCGCGACGCTTCGTAGAGGAGCAAGGAACCGGCGACAGCGGCGTTGAGGCTTTCTACGGGGCCGGGGCAGGGAATGGTCACGCGCTCGTCGGCCATGCGCATCCACTCGGCGCCAAGGCCAGCGCCTTCGTTGCCTATGAGGAGGGCGCATGCTTTGGTGAAGTCGAGGGCCTGCGCTGGAGTTGCGCCTGTGCCTCCAACTGCTGCGATGAGGCGGATACCGTGTGACTTGAGGCTGGCGACATCTTCAGGGGTTGCACTCACTACTGGCATGCGAAATACGCTGCCTACGCTGGCGCGGAGAGCCTTCTGGTTCCATGCGCTGACTGTGCCTGGGGTGGTTATCACGCCGGCGGCTCCGAAGGCCTCTGCCGAACGCACGAGGGTGCCGAGGTTTCCGGGGTCTTGCAGGCCTGCCGCTACCAGGATCAAGGGAGCTGTGCTTGCGATCATTTTGTCCAGATTGTGCACCGGAGGCACGATGAGAGCGGCTACTCCCTGTGGGGATTGCGTTTCAACCACGCTCTCGAAGACCTCTTCGGTGAGACGCATGACTTCGACACCGCGAGGGACCATGTGAGGGATATCGCGGCGTTCGCTGACGAAGACGGTTTTGAGTACCATGCCGCTCAGGAGGGCCTCTTCGAGCAGGTGGTCGCCTTCGATCGCCACCAGGCCGCCGCTCAGCCGGGCACGGCCCTGGAAGGCAGCTCGAAGTTGCTTAACGCGCGTGTTCGCCCTGCTTGAAACCAACATGTCGGAGATAGGCATCTTCGCCAATCTTACGCTTAGTGCCGACCGCGGATAAATCCCGACAAACACGGATAAAAAACAGGAAGAGATTTAAAGCGTTGGATTTTGTCTCTGATCCGCGTTGTTCCGTGCCCATCCGCGGTCGCTCGTTTTCTTGAGCCAGCCTCTTCACTATGCTATGGTGCGAGATGGTTGTAGCACCGGAACAGGAGCCAGAATTTTGACGGCTGAAACACTCCGCATTCATCCCGACGAGCCCGAACCAGAACTCATCGCCAAGGTTGTCGATGGCCTTCATGCCGGTCAGGTTGTTGCGCTGCCCACAGATACGTTCTATGGGCTTGCTGTAGACCCCGTGAATCTGAGGGCCGTCGATCGGATTTACGAGATCAAATCGCGTGCACGGCATAAGCCGCTGTCGCTGTTGATTGATGAGGTCGCGCAGGCTTATGAGCTTGCCCGGCAACTGGATACGGCTTTCGACAGGCTTGCGGAAAAGTTCTGGCCGGGGCCGCTGACCATCGTGGTTAAGGCTGGTTCGAAACTGCCACTGAGGGTGACGGCGAATACTGGGAATGTAGCGCTGCGTGTACCGGAGGCTGCGATTCCGCGAGCAGTGGCGGCCAAGCTTGGGTTACCGATTACGGCGACGTCGGCGAACCTGTCTGGATTTCCGGAGTGTACGTATGCGAACGGTGTTCGCGACCAGCTTGGAAATAAGATTCCGCTGATTGTCGATGGTGGACCTACAGCTCGATCGACCGCAACGACGATCGTGGATCTTTCGGGCGGAGGAAATTCGTGGATGATTCTTCGCGAAGGGGCTATCCCTACCCATGAGATTGCGCTTACACTGCAACGCTAGTTCTTGATTTGACGGATACCGTACACTCAAGTTCATCCCGAATGACTGCCCAGGCCACCAATCAGCGACGTAAAAGCCACTCCTCTGCGGGCGGTACTTTGCTTCGCTGGGGTTTGGCGCTTTTTCTGTTAGTAACGGTGGGCTGGTTTATCTACGTGTATCAGCAGATTGATGCTGTTGCGAATGAGGATGAGGCTCAGCCTGCCGATGCTATCGCTGTTTTCGGGGCGGCGGAGTACTCGGGCAGGCCCTCGCTGGTTCTGCATATGCGGCTGGACCACGCGGTCGACCTTTATCGCAGGAAAGTGGCGCCGCTGATCATCACACTTGGCGGTGGGCAGGATAAGGATTCCGGAAATACTGAGGGCGCGGTGGGTCGTGATTACTTGCTGGCCAACGGCGTTCCCTTTGGCAACATCATCGCGGAGACGCGATCGATCGACACGGAGACGCAGGTTCACCGGCTGGCCGAGATCGCCCGCGAGAACAATCTTCACCATATCGTGGTTGTGTCGGATGGGACGCATCTGTTTCGGATTCGGGAGCTGTGCAGAGAGTCTGGCCTGGATGTTTATACTTCGCCACGGGCGACGATTGGACACATCAGCAACTACGATCTGGCGATGCGCTACTTTCACGAGATTTTGAGCTATACCTCGCTGCGGCTTGGACTCAACATCAGCTGGCTGCATCGCTGGCTCGAAGGTAAAGGGGACTACTGATGGAGAGCGATCAGGGTGGCGAGTGCGGCGAAAAGGGTGGATGTAAAGTTCACCAGACCGTTTCCCAGCCAGCCACGACGCTCTACGGTCGCTCCCAGCAGGCTGTCGAAGAATAATCCGGCGCAGGCGGCGAGAAATGCGATGGAAGCCTCGTGAATTTCGAGTTGGAGTGTCCACCAGCCTGCGAGAACGATGACCGCGCCTGCAGCGATGCCTGCAGCGGTTCCCAGCAGGCTGATGGCTCCGTCTGTTCCTGGCTCCACTCGGCGTAGTGTCGTCAGCATTACGGGAGAGCCGCCGTATGCCTGCCCGATTTCGGAGGAGACCGTATCGGCGGTGGCTTCTGCGAGTGCGGCTAGGGCAACGGCACCGGTAAGATGCGGAGTGACAGTATGGAACGTCCAGCCGAGGGAACCCCCGATGCCAAGCAGGGAAGACAAAGCTGCGGGAGCGCCAAGGTTTGCGATGATCTGGGCTGCGTTTCTGCCTTTTCGGGCCTCGGCGAGCCCTGCGGTTGCTTTTCTTTGTCGGCCCATGCGGGTTGCGACGAATGTGAGTGCGAATAACAAAATGAGCGGGATCAACGCTGTATGGAGAAGGGAGCCGGGGTTTGACCCTGTCCAGATGATCAACAAGAGGCAAATCATGGCTCCGCATGCTGCCGCCGGCCCGGTGGCAGCCCGCAAGGCGAAGACGGTCAGGGCAAAGAAGATGCTGATTCCAAACGCTCCGAAGACAAAAACAGGGAAGTGCCGCGTCAGAGGATAAGCGATCGCCGCAGTCTTGACGGAGAGGGCAACCAGCAACGCTCCGGCCCCGAGGGCCAATGCCTGCGACTGCTTTCGGTCGCGATCGGAGGGAATCGCTTTCCGTCGGGCCATTTCTCCGTCTATATACAAGTGTCAATCTCCTTGGTGATTTACAATCAAGTTTGAGAATAGCCAACACGAGCATCACGCGGGAGCAGTTTTGTACTTAGCAAGAGTCGAAGCAGAAGATACCACCCAGCCACAGTCAAACCGGCGTCCCACGCGGTTGGCCAAGTCCGTCTACTCATTCGCTCTCACAGCGGCTGCGCTGGCGTCCATCCTCGGTTGCGGTAATACCTACCGTCCGGTGGTGAGTGCCATTAACCCCGTTGGGCCTGCGGGTCAGCCGACGAAGTACGCAGTCGCCGTATCGAGCCCGAGCCAGACCTTGCCGGGCCTCGTCACGATTGTCGATTTCTCCGGTGATACGGTCCTGATTACGGCTAATCTCGGCGTAAATCCCTACTATTTCGTGCTCAACAGTGGGGGAAATACGGGCTACACGCTAAATAGCGATGGAACTGTCAACAGCTTCGGCATCTCGACGACGTTGCAGACGAAGGATGTTCTGCAGACTACGCTGCTGTCAGGCGCGGGTCCGAACAATATCCTACCGCTAACAACCTCGACTTATATCTCCGAGGCCGGCAGCAGAAACTCTATCGCACAGCTCACGGGAAGCCCCCTGGCTCTGAAGCAGGAACTTCCGATCGATACTGGCTACACGCCGGTTTACATCGTCGGTGCTGCTGCCGGGACTCGCGCCTATGCGATCAGCCAAGCCACTAACGGCGGTCCTGGACAAGTAGCGGCAATCGATATCTCCAGCAATACCATCTCGAACCGTCTTACTGTGGGCGTTGCGCCCATCTACGGTGTGATGACATCTGATGGCCGGCGTGCCTTTGTCATGAACAAGGGAGACGGTACGGTGAGCGTCATCAATTCGCAGACGAACCAGCTTGATGTGGCGCCTACGGGAAGCACCAATCCAATCGTTGTGGGCACTCAGCCTGTCTGGGCCGACTTTGCGGCTGCACGCAACGAGCTCGTTGTCGCCAATGCCGGAGATGGTGTCAATCCGGGTTCGCTGAGCGTTATCAACATTCCACTTTGCTCTGTTGTCACGCTGCCTTCGAATCCCGGTTGCGATGCGACTAACCCGGTCGATGCCGTAGGGTTCGGGCAGGTGCTTGCCACAGTTCCGGTAGGCGTTAATTCGCTGATGGTCGCGGTGTTGCAGGATACTGCTAACTCGCGTGCCTACGTTTTGAATCAGCATGACAGCACGGTTTCGGTAGTGAACCTCAGCAGCAACACGGTGACGAAAACTATCCCGGTTCCGGCATCGGTACACCCCACCTTCATCGCTGCCACCAGCGGTACTCCCACGGGTAAGGTGTACGTTACCTCGCCAGAGACCAACACTATGACGATCATCCGGACCGATACGGACGAGGTCGAAACGACGGTTGACCTGCAGGGCAAGGGTGTTCAGGTTCGCGTCTCGGCGCCGTAATAAAAGGCTATGCCAGAAGAAGAGCCATCCGAAATGGATGGCTCTTTTGTTTGTGCTCGCTGTTACGGATCTAATTTCCGGCGAGGATGATTGGAAGCGTAGGAGTCTGCGATCCGCCTTCATCCTCGATGGTTACGCCAAAGGCCCTGGCCTCAATCCCCTTTGGCAGCGGCGGCATAATCACGCTCGCATTTCCGTGCTCGTCGGGACGGAAGGTTCCAGCGGGAATCGGATCTCGCCCGTCAGCCGGAATCAGCCAAAGCTCGTAGACCTTGTAGGGTTGCAACGGCTCCATATTGCTGGCGAGGAAGATCAAGGCTCCCTTCTCGGAGACATAGGTCGCGCGACCCTGTGGATCGGGGGTCGTTGGGCTGGCTGGAGCTTTCATCAGCGTCACGTGCTTTGCCGTTGGGTCGGTCATTGCATCGAGCATTTGTTTGGCTGCCGCGGCATCGGCGCTTATTCGGTCCATCTGACTCGCCTGCGACTTCAACCTGCCTTGAAGGACATCGCGATCGTTATAAAAACTCCATGCGGTGACGGCGAGGCCCGCGGCTGCGGCCCATCCAGCCCACGGCGCCAGCTTGCTTAGTGTGCTGCGCTTCGGCTCTTCGTCCGCCAGGTAAGCCCCGCTCCCGAGCCCGGTTCGAAAGACCTGCTCGCTGCGAGTGGGTAATGGCGCCTGAACAGGTGCGCGCTCGATCGGCACTACCTTTTTCTCGCGGGCTACCTGCTTCATCAACCGTTCCCGCGCAAGTGCTGGTGGCGAGTGCATATCGACGGCATGCGCATACACCGCGAGATCGCCCTGTACCTCAGCGAGCAGGTGACGGCAGTCTGGGCACTCCTCCACATGAGCCGCAACGGCCCTGGCTTCGTCCTTGCCAAGCAACTGCATGGCAAAGAGAGCCAGATCTTCCGGTTCGATATGTCTGGTCAAGCTCATGCCAGAAAGGCCTTTCTCAACGTCGTCAGGGCGCTGCGTATTCTTGTCTTCACCGTACCGAGTGGATCGCCGGTCATTTCTGCGATCTCGGAGTGCGTCAACCCGTCGTAGAAGGCCATCTCCAACGTCTTGCGCTGCTCTGCCGGCAGTTTGATGATCACGCTGCGAGCGCGTTCCATCAAGTTGTTTCGCTCCGCCTCATTTGCCAGGTTGTAAGGGCCGGCGAGACTCAATTCGTTGATCGGTTCCACCGGTTTCTTACGCCGTAGCGCATCGATCGAGCGGTTACGCGATACAACGGCCAGCCAGCCTCCTAAGCTGCCTCGCGTTGCGATGAATGAGTCCGGACTGCGCCACAGCTGCATGAACACTTCCTGAAGTATGTCCTCAGCAGAGGCCGGATCGCGCAGCACGCGGAGTGCAACCGAGTACACCACTTTGGAGTAGCGATCAAACAGCGATGCCATCGCATACTCGTCGCCTCGTTTTACCAGCGCCAGCAAGGTCCCATCATCCTGTGACGATTGTGGCGAAGCGTTCACGAGTCCCGTCTCTCTATACATAAAAACGTATCCGGCCCAAAGACAGATTCCAACTATCTCAACTATTTACGTTGGTTGAGTGCGAGGTTTCTTTGATAGCTGCCGCAATCTTCTAACCAAAGGGTACCCTGTCACTCTAAATCGAAAGCTTGTTATTCGGAGGTATTCAGTCGACTTCCCCGATACCTGTACTCTAACAAGAAGGGGAAGCGATTTCCTGTACCACTTTCAGCGCACAGTACCGCTCATGAAGATTCGCCTCGACAAACTTCTAGTAGACCAGGGCCACGCCGCCTCCCGTGAGCGCGCCCAGGCCCTTATTCTTGCGGGGCGGGTTCTGGTCGACGAGCAGCGGATCGACAAGCCGGGAACGCCGATCGCGGAGGGTGCCGTTATTCGCCTGCTTGGCAGCGACCTGAAATATGTAAGCCGCGGCGGCCTGAAGCTTGAGCACGCGCTTGCTCACTGGTCGATCGATCTTACTGGGCTGGCCTGTGTCGATATCGGAGCTTCAACCGGTGGGTTTACCGATTGCATGCTGCAGAGCGGAGCGGCCAGCGTTCTGGCTGTTGACACCGGCTATGGGCAGATCGCGCAGAAGCTTCGCGACGATCCTCGAGTTGCCCTCCGCGAGCGTACGAACGCCCGTCTGCTTGCACCGGGAGAGTTGCTCCAGGCTGACGGTGCGGTTCCGGCGTTCTTTTCGATGGATGTCTCGTTTATTTCTGCGACGCTGGTTATCCCTCCGGTGCTGAAGGCGCTTAGTACGGCTGAAAAGCGCTGGCAGGGTACAGCCGTCATTCTGGTAAAACCGCAGTTTGAGGCTGGTCGCCACAATATCGGCAAGGGAGGTATCGTTCGCGATCCCGAAGCACGGAAGCAGGCCGTGGAGCGGGTCCGTGAGTGTGTCTTGGAGCAAGACGGCATGGATATCGAGGTCATCGATTCGCCGATTCACGGTATGGAAGGGAATCACGAGTACCTTCTTCGCGCTCGATTTAAGTAAGAGGCTCCGTTGGAATCGGGAATGCCAATGCTACGGTTCGCGATGACGCGTTTACACTAGAGATCAATGCTCCAGGCTGCCATCATCTCAAAGCCGCAGAAGCCGGAACTTGAAGGCATTCTGCGCGAACTCATCGCGTGGCTCGATACGCGCCAATACAGCTGTCTGCTTGATCCGCCAAGCGCCGCCTATGTCGGTTCGAGCGATGGCATCGAGCGTCCGGATCTTGCGAATCACAAGCCAAATCTCGTCATCGTTCTAGGAGGCGATGGTACTTTGCTGGCTGCGGCGCGCGCTTTTGCGCGTATGCCGACGCCCATCCTTGGCGTGAACCTCGGTTCGCTTGGCTTCCTGACGGAGATTCCGCTAGCCGAGCTTTACCCGACCCTTGAGGCGTGGTGCAACAATTGTGCCGGTGTTGAGGTCCGCTCGATGATGCATATCGAGCTGCACCGTGATAACAAAGTTATCCACGGCTGGGACGCGCTGAATGACGTTGTTGTCGCCAAGGGCGCTATCGCCCGTATGGCTGACTTCTCGGTTGAGATCGATCAGCAATTTGTGGCTGCAATGCGTGCCGACGGGATTATTGTTTCCACGCCCACCGGTTCTACGGCTTACAATCTTGCGGCAGATGGGCCTATCGTTATGCCGAGTGTGAATGCGCTTTTGGTGACACCGATTTGCCCACACCTGCTTACGATTAGACCTATTGTTGTGCCGGGCGACTCTACTATTGCCATCAACATTGAAGGCGTGCCGAATCTTACTTACCTGACGGTCGATGGACAGGAGGCAGTCGAACTTTTTCTTGGCGATCAGGTGATGTGCTGCCGCTCGGAGCAGAGTGTTCGTCTGCTTCGTCCGCGGCCGAATGGGCTCTTCAACGTTCTTCGCAACAAGTTGAGCTGGGGTGAGCGGTAGAACGTCGCTACTCGTAGCGCAAGGCTTCGATCGGGTCGAGATTTGCGGCCTGAATGGCTGGGATCATGCCGCTGATCATGCCGACAAAGACCAGGATGGTTGTGGCGACGACGACGATGTTGGGCGAGATCAGCAGACGTATGTCGGCGGCATCGGCGTTGGAGGCGATGGCGCTGTAGAAGGTGATGCTGCCTACGCTGATGCTGATGATGTAAGCGAGAGCGACTCCAGCGAGACCACCGACGCCGGTGATGACGAGGGCTTCAGCCAGGAATTGGATGAGGATGTGGCGTTTGCGCGCGCCAAGGGCTTTTTCCACGCCGATCTCGCGGGTGCGCTGTTGCACGCTTACCAGCATGATGTTCATCAAGCCGATGCCGGCGATGCCCAGAGTGAGGGCGCCGATGAAGAGAAGCAGTGCCTGGAGGCCGAGCGAGACGATGCGGAACTGCGAGAGCTGCTCCATGATGTTGGCGACGTAGATGGCGTTGTGATCGGAGGGCCGGAAGCTGTGAGCGGCGGCAATGGTGTTGCGCAGAGCGCGTTCGACAGCAGTGTGGTCTCCGTTGAAGTTCATCCAGATGCCGTCGATGTATTTGATGTCCTTGAGGTCGGACATGGTGCTGAAGGGAATGTAGACGATGCGGTTGATGTTGTCGTCTCCCTCCTGCATTTTGGGCTTGAGCACTCCGACGATTTCGAAGGAGATGCCATTGAGGCGGAGCTTCTGGCCGATGGGATAGATGCCGGAGAATAGCTTGGTTTTGGCCTCGGAGCCAATGACGGCGACGTGAGCACGGGTTTGCATGTCGGCGGCGGTGATGAAACGACCTGCGGCGACATCCATCTTCTGGATATCCTGCAACTCAGACGTGACGCCGTCGACCTCCCAGGTGTAGGTGTGGAGGTCGTTCTGGACGGGCACCTGCTTCCACATGACGGGAGAGACGTGGAGGATGCCGGGAACGGTCTCCTGAATGCGCTCGACGTCGTCCATCTGGAAGCGGACCTGTACGCCGGCCTTGGAGCCACCGGCCTGCTCGCTGGTGCGACCGGGGAAGACGCCGATCATGTTGGTGCCGAACTGCGCGAAGATTGTCTCGAAGGCTCGACCGAAGCCTGCACCGTAGGCGAGTAGAAGGACGACGGTGGCGATGCCCCATGCCATGCCGAGGATGGTGATGGCCGTGCGCCGGCCATTGTGCCGCATCGCTTCCATTGCCTGGCCGAAGATGTCTTTGAGCATGGGCCTACTCCTTGCGCAGTGCTTCGACTGGTTGCAGTGACGCGGCTTTGCTGGCAGGGTAGAGGCCGGCAACGATTCCGCAGAGTGTCAGCGTGCCCATTGCCATAGCGGCGGACCAGGGAACCAGGCGGGGTGGGTCGAAGCCCACCTGGTTATTTCCCATTGCTGCACCGAGAGCGAGCATCAGCCCTGTCGCGCCGACGATGCCGATCAGGCCGCTGAGGCCGGTTAGCAACAGGCCTTCAAGAAAGAACTGGAAGAGGATGCTGCGGTTGGTGGCGCCGAGTGCCTTGCGCAGGCCGATCTCGCGGGTTCGCTCCGAGACGGTGACGAGCATGATGTTGACAATGCCAACTGCGCCGAGAGCAAGGGTAACGATTCCAACGCCACCAAGGAAGACGTCCATGGCGGTGAAGATGACGCCTACGGTCCGCTCGGACTTAATCGTGTCCCACTCTTCAAAGGCGTCCGCCAAACTCGGATCGAAGCCGTGGCGCTCAGCGATGATCTTGTGGACCTCGGCCTTGGCTGTCTCGTTGAGGTCGGGAGTAAGGGGTTGGTACTGGATGGAGGTGATGGAATCGTGGGGGATGTTTTCGCCTTTGAGGGCGAAGAGATCAAGCATCGTGCTGAGCGGGATGTAGATCTTCTGGTTGTCGCCGTCGGCGTTGCCACGGCCGATTCTCTCAGCTACACCGATAACCTGAAAGCGGTAGCCGTTGAGCGTGATGAAGGAGCCGACGGAGGGACGGCCCGGGAAGAGGAGCTTGTTATTCTTTTGACCGAGAACGACAACCTGGCGGCGCTGGGCGAGATCATCGGCATTAAGGAAACGGCCCTGGGCGATAGGAAGGTGGCGGATCTCGGGAAAGTTGACCTCGACACCCATGACGGCGCCGCTGGAGCTGGAGTATTCACTGACCTCTTTGAGGTCGCCACGGTTGATGAGGGCGGTGGTGTTGCGGACATGCGGGACCTGGGTGCGAATGGCGTCGGCGTCGGAGAGGGTGAGCTTGTAGGGCTGCATGCCGGTGTGTTGGCTGGGGAGGGCAGGAATGGTGCCGCCAAACATCATGATGAAGTCGGTGCCGAGCTCGGAGAGGCCGCGGCGTTGTCCGGAACGGAAGCCCTCTCCGAGGCCGATCAGCAGCAGCAGCGAGGCCACGCCCCAGGCAATTCCGAACATGGTCAGGAAGGAGCGCAGCTTGTTGGCTCCGATAGAACGGAAGACCTGAGCGAAGATGTCGAAGAGCGCGCGCATAGCAATAATTGGACTACGGTATTCAGGTTCAGGTACGCAGGAATGATGAAAACAGTTCCGGATTGTGACGAACCGGCGAATTTTAGCCGCGTTAGCGGGTTGAAGTAGGGGAGTTTTTCATCAACATCGGCGCATCGGGGTCCGGTTCGATGGCAAGTGTGAGATCCAGCGTGTGAAAGAAATCTTCTGTCGCCGCCAGCATTAGTTTACTGGCACTGGCAGGATAAAGCAGACGGATATCGGTGGACCTGGCGGTCAGGTCTCCCCGAATCGCGAAACAACGATCGGGACGGTAGACGCAGGATGCCAGATCGGTAATGCTGAGCGCGTAACTTGGCGTGCAGAGGATGGTTTTTGGAGGAGCCATGCGGTCGATCATGCTGAATATTTCCAGCTTCGACTCCAACTCATCCGGAACAAAGTCTACGGCTATATCGGCCTCGCGGACGGCTTCTTCCACAGTCGAGGCGAGTTGCAGGGAACCAAACGCACCGCTCTGATTGGCGTCTGCATATTCGGCCTCTGCGTGGCGCAGCTTGGCCGGCATGACATCTTCGAGAATGACCGTAAAGCCTGCAGCGGCACAAGCCAATGCAAAGCTGCGCCCCGCCACCCCGGCCCCGATAACGGCGACTCGCCTGATCTGGAAGGGTGACCGGGGCAATGCGGATTCGGTCACTTTTTGCTGGCCACGGCTGCGATTACGGAGTCATAGCTTGGCTCAGCATGTTTGATGTGTTCGGCGACGCGCTGCCGCTCATCCTCGGTCAGCGACGGCAGAACCGCAAGGATGCGGCGCAGCGTAACCGAGATGTCGTCAACGTAGTTCATGGTGCGGATGGCTTCGCCAGAGAGAGGCATGAGTGCTCCTGAAAAGATTTTGAAAGTGCTGCCTTCAGTCTAAACGCTGGCGGCTGACTGCGCCTGCTTCTGGGATTCGCCGGCCTCTTTACCCGCTTCGAGGGCCGGTTTGGGTTCCTCGTCCTCGGCGGGTGGGACGTAGCCGTCGCGGTCGGTCATCTCCATTAAGGTTGCGAGCTGGGCTGTGAAGTCCGGGTGCAGGGCGTTCGAGTGGTAGCGCCAGGTCCAGTTGCCGTAAGTAGCGGCGGGCGTGTTCATACGGGCATCGCTGCCGAGATGCAGTACGTCCTGGAGGGGAAAGATGCAAAGGTTCGCGACGGAACGGGCGGCGGCGCGGATCATCGCCCAGACGATGTCATCATCGTGCGCGATGGTTTGCAGATAGCTTTGGACGTTCCTCCGCTCAGCTTCGCTGGCTTCTTCTCGCCACCAGCCCAGAGTCGTGTTGTTGTCGTGAGTGCCGGTGTAGACGACGGTGTTGGGCACAAACTTATGCGGCAGGTACAGGTGGCTTTTACGATCTGAAAATCCGAACTGAAGGATTCTCATGCCGGGCATGCCGAAGTGCTCGCGTAGCTCGTCGACCTCCGGGGTAATGAGGCCGAGGTCTTCAGCGACGAAAGGCAGATTGCCGAAGACTTCTTTTAGGCGCTGGAACAGTTCGTGGCCGGGTGCCTTGACCCACTGGCCGTTGATTGCAGTCTCCTCTTCGGCGGGAATCGACCAATAGGCCTCGAAGCCGCGGAAGTGATCAAGTCGCACGGTGTCGTAGAGTGTAAGCGCACGGCGAATACGCGCTACCCACCAGTCGAAGCCGCGCTCTCGCAGCGTTCCCCATTTATAGAGAGGATTACCCCAGCGCTGACCGGTCGCCGAGAAGTAATCCGGGGGAACGCCGGCAACGCGAATGGGATACCGCTCTTCGTTTAGCTCGAAGAGCTCCGGATGCGTCCAGACATCGGCACTGTCGTAGCTGACGAAGATGGCTACGTCGCCGAGGACACGAATCTTGCGCTCGGCGCAGTAGTGTCGAAGGGCGCACCACTGCTCGTTGAAGAAGAATTGAATCGTCTGCTCGACGGCGAGTTCGCGGCCGTAACGATTCAGCGCGGCTGTCAAAGCGTCATGCTTGCGTTGTGCGTACTCCTGGGGCCACTCGTTCCAGCTCACGTAGTTATAGTGGCGCCGCAGCACGTTGAACATCGCGTAGTCAGGCAGCCACGAGATGTTGTCTTTGCAGAACTTATGGAAGCGGGCCCGTTTATCGTCTGGCGCGTGGTCGAGAAAATTCCTCGCGGCTTCTTCGATCAAGGGTAGCTTTAAACGGGTTGCACCTTCGAAATCAGCCGGGCCATCGTGGCCAGGCAACCCAGCGATACGTTCCCATGCAATCAAGCCGTTCTGCGCGAGACGTTCCAGGCTGATCAGCAGAGGATTTCCGGCGAAGGCGGAGAGCGCAGAGTAGGGCGAACTGCCGTAGCCTGTGGGGCTGAGCGGAAGGACCTGCCAGAGGCGTTGTTTAGACGCTGCCAAAAAGTCGACAAAAGCGTAGGCTGCCGGACCGAAATCGCCGACGCCACCGTAGGATGGCAATGACGTTACATGCAGCAAAACCCCGGACGACCGCTCCTGTTTGCTTCCATCGCCGCTCATCATCCCCCCTTGTAGCACTCCACCGTATGATACGTGGTCGTTGCGATGGGGTAGTTAAGGATGCAGCCTAATTGTCATTGCGTTCGCGTGCATAGGGTTTCTGCATGAGGGCGCGGGCTTCATTGACGGCACCCTGAGTGTTGTCGTTGGTTTGGACGGCGAGCCTGTATTCGTTGACTGCACGGTCGCGCTGTCCTGTGAGGTCGAAGATGCGGCCCAGCTCGATGTGGCTCCAGACCTCGACCCATTTGGGGTCACCGTCGCCCCGGAGGGCGTCGCGGAAGGAGTTGGCGGCGGACTGATAGTTGCGCTGCATGAAGAAGACTTCGCCGATGCGGTAGGAGGCAAGCGAACTGTTTTTATTGGCGTCGAGTGCCTTCTGGTACTCGATGAGGCCGGCGGTGAGATCACCCTGGGCAACCTGCTGCTGACCGCGCAGGACGGCAACGCGGACTGCGAGGTCGGGCGTGCTCTTGAGCAGCCAGTTCTGCGGATCGATGGTGATACGGCGTGGGCGGCCGAAGGTTTCGACAGAGTAGTGGCTCTCGGTGCCGGTTACGTCGACGCGGCGGACCTCGGTCTTGCCGTCTGTTTCGATACGGAGTTCGACCGGCATACGGAAGAGGTCGAGATCCTGATCGACGGAGCCTACAGTGCGGAAGCCTTTGTTGTTACCGAGGCGGAAGACTGTGAACTTATTCGTGAATGAGGGAGCGCCCGTGCCGTCGAGCCACTGTGCGAAGAAGGGCGTAAGCTGCAGCTGCGATTGTGCTTCCGCTACGGACTCGACATTGGCGCTGCGTACGGACTTGTCTGTGTACTGGGTGAGGAGAGCGCGCAGGAATTTATTGAAGGCGTCATCGCCGAGCTCCCAGCGAAGCATGTGGAAGACCATGGCTCCCTTTTCGAGGGTCATGGATTGGAACTGGGGGGAAAACGGGTCGAGCCGGCCTATGGTGGTGAGGGGTTCGGTGTCGTAGGCGAGCGCACCGGCGGAGATGTCTGTGACTGCGCTCTCGAAGGCGGTCTTGCCAGCGGAGTCTTCGAGGTACATCAGTTCGGCGTAGCGAGACATGCCGTTGGTGATCCACGCGTCGTTCATGGTGGCAGGAGAGATTTGCCCGCCCCACCACTGATGAGCGAGGGTGTTTGAGATCAGGCGCTGCGCGTTGCGGGCGGCGATGCGGTTGCCGGCGATGGCGACGATCTCGGGAGCCCAGGCGGCAGAGACGGAGTCGTCGGGGAGCTCGACGAGATTCATATGGGGAGATTCCGGCTGACCGAAGGTGCCGGACATGAAAAGGAATTCGCGTTCGGCCTGGCTGGCGAAGTCGTGGGCGTATTCTTTGCGCTTTTCTGTGACATAGACGCGCATGTTGCCTGCGGTGATCGGCTCGATGAACTTGCCGGCGATGATGGTTCCCGGGAAGCCTGGTTTGGCCCAGTTGAAGGTGTACTCCGTGCGATTGCCCGGCACGCTCTTTGCGGCTGCAACGCCGCTGCCGCTGCCGACGACGCGCTGGTCACTGGGGACGCGGATGTGCATTTCGGCCGTGAAGCGATTGGTGAATAAGCCCACCATGGGGAACCAGCGGCCCGCGTAGAGGAGGATACTGATAGGCTCTTCGACTGAGGCGAGCTTGATGCCTTCGACAGGGCTGGTGTCCGCGCCCTTAAGGGTGCCGGAGTATTCGAAATAGTAGGTGGTGATGGTTCCCTTGGAGATGGGGTTGGCCAGGCTGAACCGGATGGTGGAGTTGTTGGTGAGGCGCTCAGCTTCGAGAGGCTTTCTGTTGGCGTCGGTGACCTTGGTGATTTGGAGGCCGTTGTTCAGTTCGAAGATGGGAGCTGTGAGGTCTTCGAGCGCAGTAAAGGTTACGGCGGCGGTGGCGGAGAGGCGGTTGACCGAAGGATCAAGGTCGGCGTTGATGACATAGCCGGTGACCTGCAACTGCGGTCTGGCCGGGGCAGCCAGCAACGGCGTTGAAAGCAGGCAAAGCGAGAACAAGGCTGCAATCGTTGTGCGGGCGGAGCGGGTCAGGAGGTGCATGCAGGCTAAGGTCCTCAAAAGACTATGGTACTGCTGTCGTTCTATTAGACGCAGATGGTGGAAATTCGGCCACACCTGTGTGGAGGAGGTTTTCTACCGCGTTGCAAACCTCTGTGATGGAATTGGATCCGGAGACAGGCTGCAGGAGATGGCGGACCTCGGCCAGGTCGGCGATCATTTGTATCCGCTCCGGGCTATCGGCAAGCAGCGGGCGTAGAGAGGTGGCTACATGGGTGCCTGTAAATTGCTGTTGGATCAGCTCCGGAACGATACGGCGACCTGCAATGAGGTTGACCATGGCGATCGGCAGGTTGCCGTGGGCGTCGGGCTGGGCCGGAATCTCCGTCGGGTAGCGTATAAGGCGCCTGGCAAGATTGTAGGTGAGGGAAGAGACCTTATAGACGACGATAAATGGGTTACCAATGACGGCGGCCTGGACGGTGGCCGTTCCGCTTGCTACTACGCTGGCCCGGGCATGGTAAAGCGCTTCGCGGGCGTCAGGAACGAGGTGGAGATTGGAAAGCGCAGGAGGTGAATGGTGTCCGTACTCCACAATCCAGGGCTTTGCCTGCGATTTTATTCTGGAGGGTTCGAGAGTGGTCGCGACAGGCAGGATAAATTCGTAGTGACGGCTGAGCCAGGATGCGCCATCGAGCATGATCGGGAGGTTGGCGCGAACCTCCTTTTCGCGGCTGCCCGGGAGGAGCGCAATCCAGTCTTTGGCTGGATTGAGGCTATGCCGGGCGGCATACTCCTCCCGTGAGATGGTCGGAAGAGGAACTTCGGCGAGGGGATGGCCGACGAATCTGGCGTCTACTCCGCGAGCCCGGTAAAAGCGTTGCTCGAAGGGAAAGATGACCATCATGCGGCTCACTCGCTCCTGCACCCAACGGAGGCGCTTGCGTTTCCATGCCCATAACTGCGGGCTGACAAAGTAGATGACAGGGATGCCGAGTTTTTTCAGTTCACGGGCGAGACGAAGATTCACATCCGGGAAGTCGATGAGGACAGCTACATCGGGCCGGCGCTGTTTGATGGAGCCAACGAGCTTGCGATATTGGCGATAGATAAAGGGGGCGTGCCGGATGACCTCGGTGATGCCCATGTGGGCGACGTCTTCGGCACGTACGATGCGGTCCTGTCCCGCGTCGGCCATCTCTTTTCCGCCAAGGCCGAAGAACTCTGCCTGCGGATTGCGTGCGCGGAGTTCCGAGATAATCTGAGCACCGTAGTGATCGCCGCTGGCTTCACCGGCGGACAGGAAGATTCGCGGATTGGATATCGTCGCTATGGGAATCAGTGTAGATTTTTCTCGGGAGGATTGCATGGGGGAAGTTGCGGCGAAGCGATTCAGGGCGGTGCTGGAACCTCTCGGCAGTGAGCTGGGATGGACCGTCGCACGAGTCCCGTTCGATGTGAAGACGGCGTGGAAGAAGATGGTGCGGCTACGGGTAAAGGTCGAGGTCGCAGGTGAGGTCCATCGGACATCGCTGTTCGTGGATAATGTGCATGGTGGACACGTCGTTCTGGTGAACAAAAAGATGCAGAAGGCCGTCGGTGTCGGGTTGGGAGGGATGATTGACCTTGCCGTCGAGCCTGATCTTGAAGAGCGCGAGGCTTGGGTTCCGGAAGAGCTCGAGAAGCTGCTAAAAGGGGAGAAAGCGCTGGCGAAGTGGTATGCGAAGCTGAGCGAGCCAACGCGACGAGAGATTGGCAAGTATATCGATGGCGTGAAAGGCGCGGATGCAAGACAGAGGCGTGCAGAGCAGATAGCCGAGCGGTTGATGCTGACGATGGAGAGCGAGGAGGCACTGCCTCCAATATTGGAGGTGGCGTTTGGCAGAAATCCCAAAGCGCGAAAGGGATGGGAGGCGATGACAGTGACGCAGCGGCGCGGGCATCTGCTGGGTGTGTTTTATTACCAGAGTCCTGAAGCGCGCGAGAAGAGGGTAGGAAAGCTGGTGGACGATTGTCTGCGAGTGATAAGCAAGTGAGAGAAGACGTTCTTTCTTTGCTGCTGATGTTCGGCAGCCGCTGCCTGCTCTATCGCGACCGATGGAGCGGAAGGCTGGGACAGTTACTGAAGGCCTTCCCATTCGAGGCGAATCGATTCGTGATCGCAAGCGGCGATAGAAGCTTGTCCGCTGTTTATGTCTCGACAAACAAGGCTGCTCCTGCATTTCTGATCTGTCACGGTATCGGCGAACGAGTAGAGTACTGGGCAACGGTCCAACGCTTGTTCGAGTCGATGGGAATCTCGTCGTTGGCAATCAATTACTCCGGCTATGGGGAGAGTTCGGGCAGCCTGAGTACAAAGCACTGCGAAGAAGATGCGATCGCAGCCTGCAATGAGCTTCTTGCTCGGGGCCATCGATCTATTTTTCTACTCGGGTTCTCTCTTGGAAGCGGCGTTGTTTGCGCAATTGCTTCGCGTGTCCGGGTGGATGGCGTGATTTTGTGCGAAGGTTTTTCGACACTGCGCGAGGCTGGAATGGCGATCGGACTTCCGCGGTGGTTGACCTCTGTAGTGCCTGATGTCTGGCGGACGGTCGATCGGGTGCGGGAACTGGAAGTGCCGGTTCTAGTGGTACACAGCGATGAAGACCGCCTGTTTCCATTGTCTATGGCCACGCGAATCTTCGAGGCCTGCGAACGGCACGGGGAATTGATTGTTGTAAATGGCTTCACCCATAATGCACCGATTTTTGAGCCGGCAGAGAAATACTGGCAGCCAATTGCGGAGTGGGCCAAGCGAAGATCATCTGCGGCGGGTGCGGAACGATTGTTTTTGACGCGAAGCTAGTCGGCGCTGAGCGGCTGGAGGGGAATGCCTGCGTCGACGCCTGTGCCGAGCTCCTGGTCCTTGTACTGGAGCTGGTAGAGCTTCCAGTAAAGCCCGCGCTGGGCCAGCAGCTCCTGGTGGGTTCCGCGCTCGCGGAGCTGACCTTTGTGCATAACAAGGATAGTGTCGGCGGTCTGGATGGTGGAGAGACGGTGCGCGATGAGGACCGAGGTGCGGCCCGTGATCATGCGGGAGAGGGCAAGGCGAACGCGTAGTTCGGTGTCGGTATCGACAGACGAGGTCGCCTCGTCGAGGATCAAGATGCAGGGGTCGTGGGCCAATGCTCGGGCAAAGCTGATGAGCTGTTTCTGACCGGTTGAGAGAGTGGCTCCGCGCTCGCGGACGGGCTCGGCGAACTTCAGCGGTAGCGAGCGGATGAAGTCCCCCACATTGACTTCATCCGCAGCGCGTTCGAGGCGCTCGTCGGTGATCCATTTGGAGCCGAGGCGAATATTGTCGGCTATGGTTCCGGTGAAGAGGAATGGATCCTGCAGGACCACGCCGAACCGACGGCGGAGGTGGTTCAGATCCTGTTGGCGGACATCAACTCCATCGATCAGAATTGCGCCTCGCTGTATATCGTAGAAACGCATCATCAGGCCGGTGATGGTGGTCTTGCCTGCGCCCGTGTGACCTACGATGGCGGCGGTCTCATCGGGGTCGATGGTGAAGCTGACGCCGCGTAGAATCCATTCGATGTCGGCAAAGCTGTTCAGCTCTTCGTCACTAGCGGTAGCGATACGGGCCTGCTGGGCTCTATCAAGCGTCTGATAGGTGAACCAGACGTTGCGGAATTCGACTCGGCCAGAGCCATCCCCTGAAACCGGATGCGCGGGCGACACGATCTCGGGTTCGGAGTCGAGCAGCTTGAAGACACGTTCGCTGGCAGCCATGGCAGCCTGCAGGATGTTGTACTTTTCGCTGAGGTCCTGGATGGGACGGAAGAATCGCTGCGCGTACTGCATGAAGGCGATAAGAACGCCAAGGGTGACGGTGCCGTGCAGGACGCTGGCCCCGCCCCGCCAGATCACCAGAGCAATGGCGGTGGAGCTGAGGAATTCGACGATGGGGTAGTAAAGGGCGTAGGCGAAGATTGCATCGCTCCATGCCTTCTTGTTCTCGGCATTGACGGCGGAGAAGTCCTTGAAGGCGCGCCGCTCACGATTGAAGAGCTGCACAACCGACATGCCCGAGACGTACTCCTGGGTGAAGGAATTGATGCGGGCGGTAGCGGCACGCTGACGGCGATAGCTGTCGCGAACGTGCTTGCGGAAGATGCGCGTGACATAAAGGATAGCCGGGATGACCGAGATGGTAAGCAGAGCAAGCGGCCAGCTCATCCGCAGCATGATAATGACGATGAAGGCCAGAACGAAGACATCCTCGAAGATCGCAAGGACGCCGGAGGTAAACATCTCGTTGAGCGCATCGACGTCGGAGGTTACTCGCGTGACAAGTTTGCCGACAGGATTGCGGTCAAAGAAGGCCGGGTGCATACGTTGCAGGTGACGGAAGATCTGGCTGCGAAGATCGAACATGATCTTCTGGCCGGTCCACTGCATCAGGTAGGTCTGGAGGAACTCGAGGACGAATGTGAGCAGAAGTGCGCCGAGGTAGAGACCGGCTATCTGTGTAATGCCGGTCATCGGCTTGCTGCTGAGATGCCGTGCCAACCATGAAAGTTTTGCGGCGGGTACGTCCGTCATGTAGGTGTCGACGGCGACCTTTACCAGGTAGGGCCCAAGTACATCGCTGCCGGCCTTGACGATAATAGCGACGGCCGAGAGAGCGGTCTGCAGCTTGTACGGACGCAGATAGGTAAGCAGGCGGCGCATCAGGCGTCCGTCATACGCTTTGCCTGCGACTTCGTCGTCCTGCTGGACCTTCTTCGGGGATTCCTTTTTGGAATCCTCGGGTTTTTCCTTGGCAGCCATGTGCTTCTATTCTAGATGCTTCCGAATCAGGCCGGATTCGCTTCGTTCTGCAACTATTGCTTCGTAGATACGGAAGCGGCGGCTTTGATTGGTCCAAGATCGGAGCTCTGAGCGAAGACAACGACACGCAGATTGGCTGGCTGCATGTCCGGCGGCGTGTTGAGATTGAACGCCAGAGGACCTTTGCCGAGGTCTTGCAGCTTCCCGATGCGTTTCAGCGAGCGCACGACCCCAACGTGCTCAAGCTGACGTCCTTTATTTTCGCCACCTTGAACCTGTGTGGTCGCAGTCGGATCTATGAGGGCGGCATAGAGATCCACCTTAGGCAAAGGAGAAGACGAGGCAGGAGCCGAGACTGAGCAGGCGACCCGGCGGCCATCGACCACTGGGTTTGAGAGAACCAAGGCAATCTTGGGTGTTCCGGCAGCGGCGGTGACGGCGTCGAGGGCGCGTGGAGCATCGTTTCCTACGAACTGGGTTGTGCCGTCGACCACCATCTGCGGGGTATAGGCGCTTTCAAACTTCAGACGGGGAGCATATTGATTCTGGCGGTCGGTATATTGCGATGAGGAGAAACGGTCGTGCCATCCGCCTTTCTCCCAGTAATCAACGTGCTCTTCGAGCACAATGATCTCGACATTGCTGACGGGCTGTTCCTTATCCATGCGGGCCAGCAGAGCATCGGCGGGAGGGCAGCTCGAACAACCCTCGGATGTAAAAAGCTCAACCACGACTGGAGTCTTGCTTGCCGGCGCTGCATTCTGGGCGAAGGATATGCTCGGCAGGAGGGTAAGCAAAGTGACAAGCATGACTGAAGTGCGGGGTGTGATCGGATTCATGGCCGACTAATCCTTCCGAAACTCTTTGGCTCATTAGATGGAGCGCCACTGGCCAAGGTAACGATTTAAATGCTTCAACGTGAAACAATGACACCAAAGGCGTTTTTTGCGTGACGAACAACACTGTCGGCGTTTACATCTCGGTTCCGTTCTGCAAAGCGAAGTGTACCTTCTGTAACTTTGCGTCGGGAGCTTTCTCCACTGACCGAATGCAGAGCTATGTCGATTGCATTTGCAAAGAGATCCGGCACGCCCGGACTGCTGCGACGAATTTGAGTGCAACGTTGGATCGTTCGGCGGACTCCCTGTATTTCGGCGGGGGTACCCCAAGCTTGTTGTCGCCGGATCAGTTCAGACAGATATTTGGCGTCTTGCGGAACGAGTTCGATCTACACGATGAAGCCGAGATCACCCTCGAATGTGCACCTGGGCAATTATCTGATGAGACTCTGGAAGAGCTATTGCGGCAAGGAGTGAATCGCATAAGCTTCGGTGTGCAGTCGTTCGTGGACAAGGAATCGGCAGCCGTAGGCAGGTTGCATACGGAACAGCAGTGCCGGAATGAGATAGAGCGATTGCGGGCTGCGGGTGTTGCCGAAATCAATGTTGACTTGATCGCCGGGCTTCCGCACCAGACGGAGCAGAGCTGGAGATACTCGGTTGAGCAAGCTATTGCCAATGGTGTTCCACATGTCAGCGTCTACATGCTGGAGGTAGATGATGACTCTCGACTGGGCAAGGAGATGTTGGCGAGCGGAACGCGCTATCACGCCTCAGCGGTCCCTTCAGAGGACGATGCCGCCGCATGGTATCAATTAGCTTGTGAGACATTTGATGCCGCTGGGCTCCGGCAATATGAGATATCGAACTTTGCCCATGAAGGACACGCATCGCGGCACAATCTGAAGTACTGGAGACGACAGCCTTACATCGGCTTCGGCCTCGATGCTCATTCCATGTTGAGATCTGGCGCGAGTGATGTCCGCTTTGCGAATACGGATGATTTGGATATATATATCAGCGGCCCCAATGATGCCGGACCGTTCGAGATTGTTTCGCAAGCCAAAGATTCTTCCAGCATCCCGGCTGACATCATAGGACGTGAAGCAGCATTCGAAGAATCGCTCTTTCTAGGCTTGCGTTTGAATGAAGGTGTCGTCCTGGCCAGCCTGCGGAATGAGTTCGGAAATGCGATGTTAGAAGATGTTATGCCCGTTCTTCTGGAGGTTCGGGACGCGGGTTTGCTTGAGATAAGGCCCGATTTGATTCGCCTGACCTCGCAGGGACGAATGGTCTCTAACGAAGTCTTCAGCCGCTTGTTGCTTGCGTCGGCGGCCTAGTCCAAGTCCATTTTGAAATTATGAGGAGTCAGCAAAACCCGATGATCGATCTACGCAGCGATACCGTCACCCGGCCAACACCCGCCATGCGAACCGCGATGGCCAACGCCGAAGTAGGAGACGACGTCTACGGAGAAGACCCCACCGTCAACCTGCTTGAGACGGAGGCGGCCGCGATCTTCGGCAGGGAAGCCGCTATCTTCGTCCCAACCGGAACGATGGGCAATCAGATCGCGATTCGGCTGCATACGCACCACGGGCAGGAGGTTGTTTGCGAGGCGCGATCGCATGTTCTCGACTGGGAGATGGCGATGGTCGCGGCGTTCTCCGGTTGTCAGGCTCGAACCGTCGCCGCCGACCGTGGAATATTGACGTGGAACCACGTGAAGCAGGCCATCGGGCCAAAGGTTTACTATCGCGCGCAGACCGGACTGATCTGCCTTGAAAATACTCACAACATGGCTGGCGGCACGGTAACTCCTCTCGACGTAATGCAGGAGATATGGGACGGCGCCCGTGAGGCTGAGTTGCCGGTGCATCTGGACGGTGCTCGTGTTTTCAACGCCGCTGTTGCTCTCGGTATCAGCGTCGCGCAGTTAACTCAAGGCTTCGACACGGTGATGTTCTGCCTGTCGAAGGGACTTGGTGCGCCCGCGGGTTCCATGTTGGCGGGTAGCAGGGAAGCGATCGATGAGGCGCGCGTCTTCCGCAAGGCGCTCGGCGGTGGAATGCGACAAGCCGGAGTCCTGGCCGCTGCGGGGCTTATTGCATTGAAAGAGATGCCTGCGCGGTTGAAGGAGGATCATGCGAATGCTCGTCTACTGGCGGATGCCATAGCGAGCGAACCTGCAGCTGAGATCGACCTCGACGCCGTTCAGTCAAACATAGTCATATTCAAATTGAAGAACCACGGTGAGGCCGCCGGTTTTTGCGCTGCTTTGAAGCAGAAGGGGATACTAAGCAGCGCCGTAGGGCCACATTCGGTACGTTTTGTCACGCATTACGATGTTGATCAGGCAGCGTGCGTCAAGGCGGCGGCGATTACGCTGGAGCAGTTGCGCTCAATCGCGTAAGAGGTTAGGCACTACCCGCATTGATGGTGGGCTTGGTTGCCAGAAAGACACTCACAACGGTTCCGTGCGAACCATTATCCGTGCTGCTGTCCAGCTCGATGTTGCCGCCGTGTTTATTAATGATGCCGCGACTGACCCACAGGCCGAGGCCGGTTCCGTATTCGCCCTTGGTAGTGAAGAAGGGTTGGAACAGATGCGGTCGCACATTCTCGGGAACGCCGGTGCCATTGTCGGCGATGATTACCGTTGCTCCTGCCTGCAGCTTTAGGCCATCGGCTCCCATACCTTCCGCCTGTGGAATGATGCTGACTCGCACCTGACCACCCGGGCTCGCTGCTTCTGCCGCGTTAGTAATGAGGTTGGTAAAGACCTGCCGCAGCTCTGCAGGAAAGGCATCCACGATAACCGAGTTCGGAAGATCTGCGTGCATCGTGACGTCCAGATCGGTAAATCGACGTTCCATCAGCAGAAGAATCTCGAGCAGCATCTCCTTCAAGTTGACTTGCACCGGAGCCTTCGATTCGCGATAAAGCCCCAGCATGGCGCGGCTGATCTGTGTCACTCGCGCAAGTTCCTGCTCGGCCATATCCATAAAGTGCTTCGACTCTTCTTCAGAGACTCCAGTCCGCATGAGATAGAGCAGATTGGATACTGAGTCGAGCGGATTGTGAATCTCATGCGCGATCGTTGCTGCAAGCCTTCCTGCGACAGCAAGTTTCTCGTTTGCAAGCAGAGCTTCCTGAGTGCGGCGCTCTCTTGTAATGTCACGGAATACCAGAACGATTCCTGCGGTCCTGCCATTCTGATCACGAATCGGCGACCCACTGTCGGCAATATGCAGTTCTGTGCCGTCTTTGCGGATAAGGACGGTGTGGTTGGTCACGCCGACGATGTTGTTCAGACGTTTGACTTTGGAGACAGGATTTTCCATCGTCTCTCGCGTCTTTTCATGGACGATGCAAAAGACCTCTTCGAGTGGAAGGCCGTTGGCGTCTGCCTGGCTCCAGCCCGTAAGCTCCTGCGCCACGGGATTCATCATCTGAATTCTGCCGTCCGCGTCGCAAGTGACCACTCCGTCGCCAATCGAGTCGAGCGTCGTGCGCAGTTGCTGCTCGGACTGAAATATCTCTGCGGCACGGCGGTTTAGTACGTCCAGTGAAGTCTTATAGGCATCGGAGACGGCATGCAGCCGACTGCGCGTAAAGAGGCCGATCAGGATTCCCATGCTGAGTGCCAGAATGATTAGTCCCACCAGCATGCTTCGAACCTGTCGATGCCAGAGCTGGATGCGTGCCGCCCTACGCTGTTCGTCATTACGGATGATGGCGTTGATATCGTTACGCACCTCATCCATCTGGGATTTCCCCCGAAGGTTCAACTCGACGTCATTGCTCTGGCCTCCGGCACGGACCGTAGCGATCACCGGCACGGCAAAAGCATCGCGCCAGGTCTGGTGTTCGTTGCGCAAATCTTCGATGAGACTCTTCTGTTCTGGGTTAGAGCCGGTCATCTCATCGAGGCGACGAAGTTCGGTCTGCAGGCGCGCTTCCGCTTCTACATAAGGCTGTAAAAAGCGGGTGTCCAGCGTTGTCTCATATCCACGAAGGCCGGATTCCTCGTCTGCGATGAGTTTCGCTATCAGAGCAGCCTGGGCTATACGCGTGTCGGAATTCTGGATCAGGTTAACGGTGGCGTTGGCTCCGCGAATTTGCCAGTAAAGCGCGCCTGCCGTTAGCAAAAGCGCAACGACCGGCAGCAGAAAAACCTGACGGAGGATCCGATTGAATTGGCTTAAATTCACAGACCGTTCCCGTTTGGCCTCTCTAAGTCGCATTCACTGGATGCAGCAAGCTGCCCAGCTTCTTCAAAAGGACAGGGGCCCCCTCGCCTTTGGTCATATAGAGATCAACCAGGGAAGTAACCTCAGCGGGTAGACCAATGTAGGCGGAGAGCAGGAGGATAGGAATATGCGGCTTGGTCTGTCGCATTCTGGAAGCAACTTCACCTCCATGCATACCGGGCATGGAGTAGTCCAAGACGACCGCCTGCACCGGCTCATTTGCAAAGATCTCCAAACCTGCAGCTCCGTTAAGCGCTGTCAGTACCCTGTAGCCAGCACGCTCCAGCAGGATCTTTCGAACCCGAAGGCCGACCAGTTCGTCATCCACACACAGAACAAGGGGGTACTCATGCGTCATAGCTATCTCATTCACAAAACTGCATCTACTACACTATCCTAGCCTATGTGGGCTTACTATAGCCCAGCCGGGTAACTCCACGATTCATCGTACGTTTGCAATCGGCGACGTTCCATAGGCTAACCTGATGAACGGTAACATTGCGTCAACAATCGAGGTTAAGCATTGAGTCAGACGATTTTCGTGTTGGAAGACGATCCAGATATCTCCAGGCTGGTCCAGTACCACTTGGAAAACGCAGGATTTACCGTACGCCCGTACCTGACGATCGGTCCGATTTTACCCGACGCCGAGCGGCAGCCACCTGCGCTGTTCCTGCTCGATATCATGGTGCCGGGCGGCGATGGTCTCGATCTATGCCGTCGTTTGCGCCAGAATCCCACCCTGAGCGTCGTTCCGATCATCTTCCTGACCGCTCGGGCTGCGGAGAATGACCGCGTGCATGGCCTGGAAATGGGTGCCGACGACTACATTACCAAGCCCTTTGCTACGCGTGAGTTAGTGGCACGTGTCAAGGCAGTCCTTCGCCGTTTTGAGCGCCCGACTACTCCGTCCGTCGTCAAGTTCGAAAATATTGAGATCGATGCGGGCGCGATGCAGCTCCGCGTCAACGGCGACCTGGTAACCACGACGGCTACCGAGTTCCGTTTGCTGGACTACCTGGCTCGTCACCCGGGCCGTGTCTTTAGCCGGGACCATCTGCTCGACGCTGTCTGGGGCGATGCCCGGTTCGTGACTCCCCGCTCTGTTGATGTCTATGTGCGCCGTATTCGGGAGAAGATCGAGCTCGATGCTGAGACGCCACGTTACCTTAAGACAATGCGTGGGGCCGGCTATCGGTTCGAGATTCCGAAGATGGCCTCGGCGTAGGGCGAGGGACAGCCCGTGACTCGTGGTCTCTTTTTCTCGTTTTTCATTCGGATGACGATTGCCTTGGCATTCGTCGCAGTGATGCGTGTCTGGTTTAGTCCAAACGGCTGGATCTTTGGCTCAATCCTTGTCCTGGCATGGGCCGCAATTAACGCCTTTTTGTTGTCGCGGTCCGTTCGCAGGAATATCGTTCAGCTTCAAATCGCCACTTCTGCGATTCCAGACCAGCCGGTCGGCACCTTTGATCATCAATACAGCGACTTCGATGGTCTCGCCAAGGCAATTTCGGCGGCTTCGGGCCATGTGGAGCGACTGCTCACCGACGCATCCGAGAGCCGGCACGAGTTGGAGGCGATGATCGACAGTATGCAGGACGCCGTCGTCGCCGTCGACCAGGCAGGGCGTATCCAGTGGACCAATCAGCGGATGCAGAAGTTGATCCCCGGTTCTTCCGTTAGCGGTGCTGTTCGCGTGGGCCACGCGCTGGTTCAGACGATTCGCGATCCTGATATTCTCGCCTGCGTCCGTATGGTTCTCGAGGATCGTATCGTCAGCGAGCGGCGTTCGACGTCACTTCTGCCTGGGCGAATCTTTGAAGTCGCGGCTTCACCGATGCCCGGTGGTGGAGCTGTCGCCGTGCTGCACGACATCACCCGGATCGAACAAGTGGAACGCACTCAACGAGACTTCGTAGCCAACGTCTCCCATGAGTTGCGGACGCCATTAACTTCAATCACCGGTTACGTCGAGACGCTGCTGGATCATGAGAGATCCCTTAGTCCGCAAGCCCGTGAGTTCCTTTCGACCATCCTCAAGAACGCCACACGAATGAATCGGCTGACTGAAGATTTGCTGGTGATGGCCCGTGTCGAGTCATCCGAACAGGAGTTGCACCCGGTTCCTGTTCGCGCCGACATGCTGGTCCGCGATGCCGTTCAAGCCATGAGCGGTCTGGTGCAGGATGCCGAGGCTCTCCTCGAGATCGGGGAGACAACTCACGCGGAGGTCTTCGCTGACACAGATGCCATCGTTCAGGTGCTCAGCAATCTGATCGAAAACGGCATCAAGTACGGCCAGCCTCCCAACGAGACGCACTCCAGACTTGTCGTCACTGCCCGAGAGGTGTCTGACCCGGTTGATGCGGTGGAGTTCAGAGTCCGCGACTTTGGCCAGGGAATTGCCTCTGAACACCTCAGCCGTATCTTCGAACGTTTCTACCGCGTCGATAAAGCCCGTTCGCGGGAGTCCGGAGGTACGGGTCTTGGCCTTGCCATTGCACAACATGTGGTGCAGGCACAGGGTGGGACGATCCGCGCCGAAAGCGAACTTAATTTGGGGAGCACGTTCATTTTTACCCTCCCCAAGGCACAAAGTACTGTCAGTTAATGTGCTTTTTCGCCCTATTCACCCACTTGTAACCTTGGTGTAACAATTCCACCTCACACTCTATAAAGGTGACTTGGAACGTGTCACCCAATCCGAGGGGGAAAGAGTGAAACTGAAAGTTATCGCAGCAGGCATATTGGCTTTGACGGCCATTGGAGCCAGCGCACAGAACGTAAACGGAGCGGGGGCTACCTTTCCCTATCCCATCTATTCCAAGTGGTTTAGCGAATATAGCCAGCAGCACCCCACCGTCAAGATCAATTACCAGTCCATAGGCTCGGGCGGCGGTATCCGCCAGGTCTCCGAGGGCACGGTTGACTTTGGCGCGACCGATGGTCCTATGAACGATGACCAGATCAAGAGTGCCAAGGTTAAGACGATGCACATCCCCACGGTCCTTGGCGCGGTCGTTCCGGTCTACAACATCCCCGGCGTCAGCAAGGAACTCAACTTCTCGGGTGACGTCATCGCCGATATCTACCTCGGCAAGATCACGATGTGGAACGATCCCCGCATCGTAAAGGACAACCCCGGCGTTAATCTTCCGGGCAACGCGATCCTGCCTGTCTATCGCTCGGATGGAAGCGGCACCACCTACATCTTCACCGACTACCTCTCGAAGGTCAGCCCCGACTGGGCCAGCAAAGTAGGCAAGAACACCTCCGTCAAGTGGCCCACAGGCATCGGTCAGAAGGGCAATGAGGGCATCGCCGGTATGGTTCGCCAGGCGCCCAACTCCTTCGGCTACGTGGAGTTGATCTACGCTGTCCAGAACAAGATGCCCTACGGCTCCGTGAAGAACAAGGCAGGCAAGTTTGTAAGGGCTTCGACTGATGGTGCTACCGCCGCGGCTGCAGAGTCTGCCAAGGTGATGCCCGCCGACTTCCGCATCTCTATCACGAACGCTCCCGGCGCAGCTTCCTACCCGATTGCCAGCTTTACATGGCTGTTGATCCCAACGCATTCAACCGACGCCGCCAAGGGTAAGGCACTTGTTGACTTCCTCGGCTGGATGCTCGATCACGGTCAGTCCGAAGCCGCCACCCTCTCCTACGCTCCGCTGCCGAAGCCCGTTCAGGATATGGTTCGCAAGAGCATCACGCAGCTCAAATAACCGTCTCGCCGCACTGAGTTCTCGCATCCTGAGCCTCGTGCGGCGACTTTTCATTTTCGCTTAAACCGAATGAGCCTGCAGGGCCGGATACAATCAGCCCGAGAGCCAGATTCGCAGGGAATAGCATTGTGCCTTTCAAAAGTATGACAAACGAGCCAGAACCCGGGTCTGTACTGCCTCTGCCGGCTACGATTCCGGTCAAGCCCGCCTCCTCTGCGGAAAACCCTGAACCGCCCTCCGGTAATTCTGCGCTCTCGCCCATTCGGGAATACCTCAGCAAGCGAGGCAGCGGGCGTTTGGCCGATAACAGCTTCGCCGCCGTCATGCTGTTGTGCGCTTGCAGCATCTTCGTCATCGTTCTCTTCATTCTCGTTATCCTTATCCTTCGCTCGCACCTGAGCATCGTACAGTTCGGCTGGAAGTTCTTTGTCAGTCAGGCATGGGACCCCGTCGTTGGCGACTTCGGCGCTCTTCCGTTTATCTACGGGACACTGGTAACCTCCCTCCTCGCCCTCGTCCTGGCCGTTCCCCTTGCGCTGGGAGTAGCTGTCTTCATCGCCGAGCTCTGCCCTCAGCCCTTGCGCGCCCCCATCTCCTTCCTCACCGAACTCCTCGCCGCCATTCCCAGCGTCGTCTACGGCCTCTGGGCTGTCTTTGTTCTCGTCCCGATCATGCGCAACATACTCGGCCCCTTCCTGGTCAAGACCCTCGGCTGGACAGGCTTCTTCCAAGGCCCGAACTTCGGTGTAGGCCTGCTGACCGCCAGCATCATCCTCTCCATCATGATTCTGCCCATCATCTCGTCTCTGACCCGCGACATCATGATGGCCGTGCCCAACAGCCAGCGCGAGGCCGTCCTTGCCCTCGGCGCCACCAAGTGGGAGATGATCCGCATCGGTGTTCTCCGCAACTCGCGCATCGGCATTGTTGGAGCCATCATGCTCGGTCTGGGCCGCGCCCTGGGCGAGACCATGGCAGTCACCATGGTCATCGGCAATCACCCCGAGATCAGCAGGAGCCTCTTCGCACCGGGGCATACGCTGGCCAGCGTCATCGCCAACGAATTCGCTGAGGCGACCGGCGACCTCTACCTCAGCGCTCTCATCGAGATCGGTCTCGCGCTCTTTCTCGTTACCATCGTCGTCAACGCAATCGCCCGCCTCATGGTCTGGGCGGTCACGCGCGGCGCACCGGCAAGGGGGGCCTAAGCATGAGCACCCAACCATTCAACCAACCTCGCCCGCCGATGAACTTCCAGACCAGGGGGATGCGAATCAATAGCGCGCGTCGCACCGTGATGAACTACTTCGTCGGCGGCCTGTCGATCCTTGCGACAATTGTGGTCATCATCCCGCTGCTCGCCATCCTCTTCTACCTGGTCTACAAGGGCGCGAGCTCCCTCAATCTGGCCTTCTTCACCCACATTCCCGTTCCGGTAGGTGAATCGGGCGGCGGCATGGCCAACTCCATCGTTGGCTCGGGAATCATCCTTACCCTCGCCAGCCTCATGGGCGTCCCCTTCGGCATCGCTGCCGGCGTCTACCTCGCGGAGTTCGGCCAGGGCACCTTCCTTGCCAATGCAGTCCGCTTCACCGCCGACGTTCTCAACGGTGTCCCCTCCATCGTGATGGGCATCTCGGTCTACTCGCTCATCGTGATGCCCCAGAAGCACTTCTCGGCATTCGCGGGAGGTGTAGCCCTCGCCATCATGATGGTCCCCACCATCACCCGCACCACCGAAGAGATGCTCGCCACCGTGCCGCATGCCATCCGCGAAGCCGCTCTTGGCCTCGGTGTCCCCAAGTGGCGAACCGTTATCTCAGTAAGCCTGCGTACAGCATCGCCCGGCATCATCACCGGCTGCATGCTGGCCTTCGCGCGTGTCGCCGGAGAGACGGCGCCGCTGCTCTTTACCGCCTTCGGCAATCAGTTCTGGAGCTTCAGACTGAATGAGCCCATCGCCGCTCTACCGCTACAGATATTCGTTTACGCGACTGGCCCATACGACGAGTGGCATCGTCTCGCCTGGGCTGGCGCTCTCGTTCTTATCGTTATGATCATGGTTTCAGTCACGCTCGTTCGGATCTTTGCCAACCGCGGCGTACTCAAGGGAGGAAGCTAGTGGGAGTCGGCATTTTAGTTGAGGATCTGAACGCGTGGTATGGTTCGAACCACACTCTGCAGGACATCAACCTGCACATTCCCGCGAACCACGCCACAGCGCTCATCGGCCCCTCGGGTTGTGGCAAATCCACTTTCGTCCGCTGTCTCAATCGCATGCACGAGACCAACCCCATCGCCCGCGCTACTGGCACCGTCAAGATGGGTGAAATCGACATCTACAACGATGCGTCTCCAGTAGAGATCCGTCGCCGTGTAGGCATGGTCTTCCAGCGGCCCAATCCCTTCCCAACGATGTCGATCTACGACAACGTCGTCAGCGGCCTCAAGCTCAATGGCTTCCGCAACCGCCGCATCCTGGACGAAACAGTCGAGCGCTCGCTCAAGCAGGCTGCGCTATGGGAAGAGGTCAAGGACGACCTCAAGAAAAAATCCGGAGCCTCGCTCTCCGGCGGCCAGCAGCAGCGCATGTGCATCGCCCGCGCCCTCGCCGTCGATCCCGAAGTACTACTCATGGACGAACCAGCCTCCGCGCTCGATCCGGTCTCCACATCGAAGATCGAAGACCTCATCTTCCAGTTGAAGAGCCAATACACCATCGTCATCGTGACCCACAACATGCAGCAGGCCGCCCGCGTCGCCGAAAACACCGGATTCTTCCTCAACGGCAAGATGGTCGAGTTCGACTCCACCCACAAGATCTTCACGAACCCCCGCGACAAACGCACGGAAGATTACATCACCGGGAGGTTCGGCTGATGCGTGTCAAATTTCATCAGAGCCTCGACGATCTCAAAGAGCGTCTCCTCGTCATGGCGGGCATGGCCGAGCAGGCCATCCAGCGCTCCATCGAAGCCTACCGCACGCGCGATCTCAGCATCTGCGAGCTCGTCTTCCGCTCCGAGCCTGCCATCAACCGCCTCGAGCGCGAGATCGATCAGATGGCTCTCGATCTCCTCGCCATGGAACAGCCCATGGCCATCGACCTGCGGTTCATTCTCTCGGTCATCCGAATTAACGCTGACCTCGAGCGAGTAGGCGACCAGGCGGTCAACATAGCAGTCCGCGTTCGCGAGATGGGAGCGTTCGCTAATATCGACCTTCCCGTCGACATCCCAAAGCTTGCCTCGCTCTCCTCCGCGATGGTTCGCAAATCCCTACAGGCCTTCATCGAAGCCGACGCGGAACTCGCAGAGTCCGTCCTTCTGCTCGACGATCAGGTCGACGAGATGAACGACGCAGCCTTCGACGCACTCAGTTCCCTCATCAAGGACAAGCCTGAGCTGACGCCACAATCGCTCAACGCGCTCATCATCGCCCGCAACCTGGAGCGCGTAGGCGACCACGCCACCAACATCGCCGAGGACGTCATCTTCTGGGTCCGTGGCTCCGACGTTCGCCACACAACGCCGGCGACCTAACTCTCCGGTGTCCACCAGATGAATCTCGGCAACATCGGATAATAAAGCCCTACCCTTGCGCCCTTCATGACCCGCGCATAAGCCTCCATCTGCGGCGCATACTTTATTCTTTCTTTCGCCAAAAACTCCTCGACGCCCTCAGCACCATGCGTTGTTGTCTTGTAGTCGACAATCCAAAGGCAATCTGATCCCTCCGACAACGGGGCCGCCCCAGCGCGAAAGACGCGGTCCAGCCGCACACTGCTCCGTGCCTCTATCCACGAAGTCAATGCAAACTCACTCGCCGCATCTACATGCGAACGCAGCACCCAAAGCCCTTGCGGATCGCGCAAAGTGTTCGTCAATGCAGTTACCACCCGCGGAGCAAGCCGCTGGACTGACCCTGGCGACAAGCCATCGCTACGCAGGACAGCGGTAATTCGCGCCTCCCATCCCGCAACCTCGTTCAGCAAAGTATCCGCAACGCCCCCCTCGCTCAAAGACTTCGCAAGCGCCTCCAAAAATCCATGCACCGCATTACCAAATGCCCGCGCCTCAAACGATCCCTCCGGCCGTTCAAAAGCAATCCTTGCAGGCACTGCGTCAGCATCACCGTAAGGCAGCCGCACCTTCTCCGACCGCTTCATCGGCATAAGACCAAGCGGCAGCCTCTGGAACGTTGGTACACGCGCCAGCGCAGCCGCAGCGATATCCCCGATAAAGTCATCCTCTGTCGGAGCAGGGAAGGGCAGAAACGGAACCGCCGTCGGTGGTGCTGGTATCTCAACAAAATGCCTCTCCGCCGCAGGCCACGCCGCACTCAACAAGCTCCCGGACTCCCGGCCTACCTCTCCGTTAGCCGTTGCATCTGGCGCAGCGAATAAATGCAACTCCTCCCGGGCCCGCGTGCACGCGACGTAGTAGAGCCGCTTCCGTTCCGCAGCCTCTCGCGCTTGATGAATATTTTTCAGCCAATTATTCAGCTCTCTCGAACTCTCACCCTTACCCGCAATAGGAGCCAGCATGATAGCCGCAGCATCCTCATCATCAGATTCAATCTCTCCCCACGTCAGCAATCGACTACCCGTCACCTTCGACTTCTTCTCAAGTGACGGCACAATCACAACATCCCACTCCAACCCCTTTGCTCCGTGAATCGTCAGCAGATCGACTACCCCCTCAGCCGTTTTCGGTTCAGCAAACAATCGCGCCATGCGTCGTCGCAAAACCTTTAGATCAACAGGCCCGCCCTCTTCATCGATCTCATCCAGCAACTGAAGATACCGCCGCGCATTCAGCCTCTCCTCTGGCTGCAGATAAACATCACCGCCAAGTGATCGCCAAGTCCTCTCCACCCACTGCGACAACGTCAACCGCGCTCTCTGCTCCGTCGCTGCTTGCAGCACGGGCCAAATCCGCCGCAGCCGTTCGCAGCTCTCTTCGCTCAGCAAATCTCCACGCTCGCTGATCACATCCTGAATACTCCGCTCCGCCCAGTCAGGATCATCGCCTCCAGCCAACAGATGCAGCTCCGCCAACTCCAGCCCACACCACGGCGCGCGAAGAACCGCGAGCCACGCCACCCGATCCGCCGGATGCAGCAGCGCCCGCGTCAGCGCAAACAAATCCAGCACCTCCTGCCGATCATTTAATCTCTCGATATCGACCGCGCGAAAGGGAATTGCCCCACGGCCATCATCCATCTTCAGCGCCGCAATAATATTCATCAGATGATCGCGGCTCCGAACTAGCACCGCAATCTTCCACGGCTCACTCCGGCCCTCCGGCAAAGGCCGCGCCCTCCACTCCGACACAATCTCGCGAATCCGCCCCGCATCCATCTTCGCTCGTTGCCGCCGATCCCTCTTCGTAATGTCATGCGGCAGAACACTCGCATGCCACACCATTCCACGACATACTTTCCCCAGTGTCGAAGGTCCATTCACCGCAACCGCTTCAACATAAGTCGCCTCATCCGCCGCGTTCCCATCCCGTGGAAACAGCAGCGAGAACTCCTCATTGAACGCTTTGACCAGTCGGCTCTGCGACCGGAAGTTCGCCGTCAGTCTCAAACATCCCAGCGGCAAATCGCCCAGTCTCTCGTCGCGCATCGTCCGTATAAACCGTTCCACCCGCGCTTGCCGGAACAGGTAAATCGACTGCTTCGGATCTCCCACCAGAAACACGGTCTGGCTGCGCCCATCCCATCCCTGCGTCAACAGTTCGATCAATTCATACTGGCTCGTCGACGTATCCTGCATCTCATCTACCAACAGATGCTGCAGCTTCATCCCCAACGCTGTCTGCAGATCATCCACCGCGCCCTCACGTCGCAGCGCAGACTTCGCCAGCAACCCCACCTCAGCAAAGTCGCACTCGCCATGCTGCGCAAACACCAGTTGCAACTCAATCAAAGCTCGTCGCAACACACGAAACAGCGCCTTCGCTACCTCCCACTGCTCTTGCGGATACCTGGCCGGAGGCAACCGATCGACATTTTCAATCGCTCGCAACAGATCATCTCGATGCGCAACCTCTTCAAGCGCGGCCCGCAAAGCCCTCTTCTGCGCAGGCGTTGTCTCGAAGCCCATCACGTTCTTCGCAAAGCTTCTCCTCCACGTTCCGCTCGACGGCGACACCATCAGATGAATCAACGCTCTCCAGTGTTCCAGATCCGCTGCACCTGTTCCCGGCACACCAGCCCGCCTCGCGCACACCGCAATCGGCGAGACATCTTTCTCATACGGCTCAATCTCTCCCAACAAAGCCGCCAGCGAGCAAAGTGTCTGCATAAAATCCGCAGGAACGGCCATAGCAAACTCAGTCAGCCCTGCACAAACCGCCTGTTCCAGCACGCGCTCCAGCCGCGGCAGCACCACGCTATCCAGATACGCATCACTCAACTCCTGGCGACCCAACGGCACCAGTTCGCCCCACTGATCCCGCAGCGCCAGCATCTCCGCAATCAGCCGCTCGCACTCCGCAAGATTTCCATCACGATGCAGCAGCACCGTCCGCAGCGCTTCGTTCAACACACCATCCGTACCGCCAAGTTGCATCAGCGTCCTTCGCGCCGCTTCATGATGAAGCAATGCCGCATCTTCGGTCGGCCGCTGTCCTCCACCGCCACCCGACAGCACAGGCAGCGAACGGGCAATCTCCGCACAAACAGCATCGATGGTCTGCACCCGCAGCCTGCGCGGGTTTTCGAGCAGTCCCCATCCCATCTGCGCGTCACGTTGCAGCACACCTTCGGCAAGCCTCCGAGTCTCGCGTTCAAACTCATCGTCTCTCTTCAACGGCGCACTACGCGCAGCAAGTTCCAGTTGCGCCATCACGCGATCCCGAATCTCCGCCGTAGCCTTCTTCGTAAACGTAATCGCCAGTACTTGTTCTGGCTCGCTGACGCTCTCATGCCCCAGCAGCTTCAGATATCGCTGAATTAGCAGCCCCGTCTTACCCGATCCAGCAGGAGCCTCCACGATCCACGACTGCTCCACATCGAGCGCCCGCTGCCGCGCCTCCGAATCCGGCGTCTCTATCTTCTTTGCAGGAACAGCGAACAGCTCAGCCACCGCTAACCTCCAGGCTGTCCTCATCCTCATTCTGCTCCAGCACCGAAACATCCAGACGGCACAGCTCGCGTTGCGCGCAATGCCGGCACGTCATCGGATAGCTCTTCGGAGCCACCCGTGCATCGCCTGTATGGAACGCGTTCGCCAGTCCTTCCAGCACGCGCTTCCACTCCTCCATCTGCATCTCCATCGGCAGCTTCATCCGCGAGGCCTTTACCAGGATGCCGTCCTCACCGGCGTATCCCTTCAGCCCCATCTCCTTACCCGCCCGCACCAGCCCAAATGCAACGCCCTTCACCTCTTGCTCCGACAGCACCGCGTACAGCGGGAGCTGCGGAGCATCCGGCCTCTCCGTCAGCCAGTCATTCGGCGAAGCCGCACCCGTCTTATAGTCGATCAGCAGTTCTCCTCCCGCAGTCACATCCACACGATCCACACGCACACTCAACCGCAGCGGCCCAATCCGTACATCCTCAAAGTTCTTCTCGCTCAACTTCACCGCAAACTCAGGCCGCGTCCGTTCCATATCGAGCCACGCGCCAAGCAGTCTCATCAGCCTGTCCCGCTGCATCTCCACATAGGCCTCGTCCCATGCCGTCTCGCTCAGCCCTGCAGGCTTGCTCAAAGCCTCAACAACGCACTGACGCAGCAGTGCATCCCGCTGCCCCTGCGTCATCGCCTTCAGCCTCTCCTGCGTCTCCACCTCACCCCAGAAAAGCTCAAGCGCCTTATGAATGACGTTGCCACTCTCCCGCGCATCCAGTCCGAATCCTGCTGCCTCAATCTCCGTAGCCCAAAGCCTCCGCTCTGCAAAAGCGCGAAATCCACAAGCCGCCTGCAACTGCAGAATCTGCGCCCCACCACGAACGACCCGATCCGGCAAAGGCTGTATCTCCGCTCGATCCTCCACAACCTCTACCGCGACAGGCGCATGCTCCGCCTCAACAGCCACAGCTTCCATCTCTTCCAGCACTAACCCATCCAGCGCAGGCGAAGACCGTTGCCGTCCATCCGCAGTCTCTTTCGCATAGCTAAAGACCACTCGCCCCGCGCTCTCTGCAATTCGCTTCGTCATCCGCCGAGCCTTCTCACGGTCCCGAGCCACATCGGCTCCCGGCATCCCCAGCTCACGCTGCATCTGCCAGGGCAGCAGAGGACTACCCGAAGCCGCCGCCGGCCAACTCAAGTCGCCGCCACGCAAAAACCACACCGCATCGAACGTCGTTCCTGCCGCCTCCACTGGCCCCATCACCTGCACGGGAGCCTCCCTGGACTCCGGCGCAAACATCGTCTGCTCCGCAATCCTCTCCAGCTTTTCGAGCGCCCGCTCAAACACCACCTTCATTCCATCGAAGTCCAGCGTCGCCAGCTCATCCAGCGCACCCTCCCACTTCCGTCGCGTCTGAAACTCACGGCTGTCCACCCCTCTACCCCAGCCCGCAGCCTCCAGCAACTCCCTCATCCTCTCCGCCCACTCCGCATACGTCCGGCGGTCTCCACCCTCAATCCGACTCTCCACAACAGATCGCAGTCCCTTTAACCGAGCCAGCAATCGCCCAATCCCGCCTCTACGCCGTCCGCCCTCCACCAGCGCAATCAGCGCATCCAGCGAGATCTCAGGCCTTAGCATCCCCGCCTTCCGCAGTTCGAACGCATCAAACTCCGCTCTCTTACCCCGCTCTTCCTCCGCCGCAGCAAAGTATGGCGACAAAAGCAATCCGCTCACCCGTTCCAGCGGCAGAGCCTCAACCGCCCACCGCAACACATCCAGGGCTACCGCCACCATCGGAGTCGCAGCCAACCGTACTCCAACGGAAAACTCATATGGTCCATCCGAGCCCGCCTCAATGCTCTCTAACTCCGGAGCCAACACCTCACGAAACACTCGGTCGATCTCAGCCCGTTCCTCCTCGAGCCCCGGAACAATCACCGCCACCCGCGCTTGAGGCTCCTCCTCGACAACCCCACGCACCCACCCTGCCACCGCTAGCAACTCCTCTCGCTCACTCTCAGCCTCCAGCAAAAATCGCCCCTCACCCGGCACTCGCAATTCCAACTCTTGCGCCACCCCGCCTGCAGACCGAACCGCCTCCACCAAATCCACCTGCGCCGGAGTCATCGCGTCAAACCCCACCAACACCAACCCCATTGCCCCAAACGAAGTCTGCCCTCGACCGACAGCCTCCCGCAGCCGCTCCTCCAGCAAAGCCTGCGACAGCCACCCCTCCGCCCCGCATCTCCTCTCAAACGCCGCCACCCATCGCTGAAACGCCCGTGTATCTGCACTCACCCCTGAACCCCGCAGCCGCCCCTGCCCCTTGTAGCTGCACAGCCTCCTCCAGGCCTCCGCCGCCATCTCCGCCATTGAGTCGAAGCTCCGCAGGCTAGCCAGCTCAGAATCTCCCTCCAGAATCTCTCGCCAAACCGCATGTTCCTGTGTCCGGTTCAGCAGAACCTCAGAGACCGCGCCCCGCACCAGCAGCTCCCGCCACAGCCCCGTCGTCCACGTCTCCCAGGCCATCACCGCAGCCGGACGCCAGCTCTCCAGCCCCAGTTCCCGGTTCCGCCTATCAAATGCCCGCCGAAGCGTCCTCGCCGCCCGCTGATTGCCCGTTACAACCGAGGCCCCCCGCTCCAAAGCCTCCACAATCTCAACCGGCAGCAACTCCCGAACGCCCATACCTCGGTTATACGCTCGCCGTCGCAGGAAAATCCGTCCCCCATTCAAGCCACAAAATCCCCCCATTTATCATGGAGACAGGAGTCTGATAGTGCCTCGTAAATCCTGCAAGTTTCTTGCTGTTCTCAGTTTCATCTGCCTTCTAGCGGGATGCCGTCAGGCCTCCACCCCAACCGCCTCCAAATACCCCGAAAAAACCTTCCCCGTTCGCGGCAAAGTCGTCGCCACCGACGCCAGCCACGTCACCCTCGACCACGAAGCCGTCCCCGGCTTTATGGACGCCATGACCATGCCCTACAAGGTCAAGGACCCCATGGCCCTCACCGAGCTCCACCCCGGCGACCGCATCACCGCCCGCATCGTAGTCACGCAGGACGCCGCCGGCCCCCGCGACCCAGAGCTCGACAACATCGTCGTCACCGCCCAGGCCCGCCCCGACTACAAACCCGCCGTCCAGTACCACATCCCCAACCCCGGCGACGCCGTCCCCGACTTCCACTTCCGCAACCAAAGCGACCGCACCATCCACCTCTCCCAGTTCAAGGGCAAGACCCTCCTCATTACCTTCATCTACACCCGTTGCCCCATGGCCGACTTCTGCCCCCGCATGTCCCGCAACTTCGCCGACATCGACAAGGCCCTCAACGCCGACCCCGTCCTCCGTGATCAGACCCACCTTCTCAGCATCAGCTTCGACCCCGCCTACGACACCCCCAAGGTCCTTCGCAGCTACGGCGGAGCCTACACCGGCCAGTACACCAATGAAAAATTCCTCCACTGGGACTTCGCCGCCCCCTCTGAAAAAGACCTTTCTGCCGTCACACAGTTCTTCAACGTAGGCGTCACCGGCACCGACCCCAAAACCATCACCCACTCTCTCTCAACCATCGTCATCGGCAAAGACGGCAAGATCGCCGCCTGGTACCCCACAAACGACTGGGATACCAAAGAAGTTCTAGACCAGATCAGAGCCCAGATCAAGAAATCCGCAGCCTCATAGCAAAATCAGTCCTTGCGTACAAATCGGATAGCGCAACCGCCACCCTTCGCCAGATGAACCGTCAAGGTATCCGTCCCGCTAACCGCTTTCTTCCCGACGGTCAGATGTGTAGGCTGCGTATCTGCATCTGCCGCATCCGTATAAATCTCAGCCTCAAACCGCCCACCCCCAAGAAACGCCAACGGAACCTTCAAATCCCGCGCCGTCCAATTCGTAATACTCCCCAAATACCAATCCCCGCCCTTACGTCGAGCAATCGTAATAAACTCCCCCACCGAGCCCGAGACAACCCGAGTCTCATCCCAAACAACCGGAACATCCTTGATAAACTGAAACCCCGGCTCATCCTTATACGCCTGCGGACTATCCGACACCATCTGAAACGGCGTCTGGAAAACCACATACAGCGCAAGATGCTGCGCCCGGGTCCCCATGACCATCGGCCCATTCCCACGCGCAACAAAATTATCCTCCGTTACGTTGTTGAAACCCCCAGGCGTATAGTCCACCGGCCCAGCAAGCATGCGTGTAAACGGCAGCACCGTCCGCGACACCGGGCCATCCCGCCGCCCCGCCCTCGATTGCTCCATCCCGATGACACCCTCGTAGCTCAGCACATTCGGATAAGCGCGCTCAATGCCCCAGGGCTTGCTCGCCCCATGAAAGTCCACCATCAGATGATGCGCCGCCGCCTCACGAGCAACGTCGTAGTAAAACTGAACGCCTTGCTGATCATCGCGATTAATAAAATCAATCTTCAACCCCGCAACACCCCACTTCTCATACAGTGCAAACGCCTCTTTCATCTGGCGCATCACCGATGTCGAATAAAGCCAGATCCACACCTTCACATTCTTCGTCGCCCCATAACGCACCAACTCCGGCACATCCACAGGCCCACGCATCTTCGTAATGTCACCCTCAGCGCTCCACCCAGCATCCAGCATGAAGTAGGGAAATCCGCTCTCAGCCGAAAAGTCGATGTAGCGCTTCATATTCTCCGTCGTAAATGCCGCCTTACCATCAGGCCCCAGATCTCCATTCCACCAATCCCACGAGGCCTTCCCCGGCCGAACCCACGACGAATCCTGAAGCCTGTTCTGAGGATTCAGATTCGTAAGAAGATTCGACTCAATCAACCGCCCCGGATCATCCGCAACCATCACAACCCGCCAGGCCGAGTGATAAGGCAGCCATCCCGTCGTCACCAGCTCCGGCCGCTCGAACTGAGGCGAAAGCAGCGCCGTCAGGCTGCGGCCCTCCCAACTCCCCGACGGATTTGTCAGATACATCCCCGCATTGCCCTCAAGGTCAGCCTCCATCAACCCCACCCAGGCCACTCCCGGAACATGAGCAAGCAGCGGAAGCCCCACCAGAAAGTGACTGGCCACCCCTCCCTGATTGGCCAGCGCGCTCACAGGCAGGTGCACATACTCGCTCTCATAACTGCTCCGGTAGTTCGGAAGCGCAAGCGCCCACGTAATCGCATCCGTGCTGAAGTGGAACTCCGTAGCCTCCTGTCGCAACCGTAATTCACTCATCGCGCGCGGCTGTTCCGGCAGAACATAACGAAAAGCAACGCCATCGTTATAGGCCCGCGCCTCAATCGTCAGAGCACGTCCCTTCGCTCCAGTCTCCGCCACCCGCAACACAAGGCTCCGATACTCCTCCCGAACCTTGCTCGTCTTCCCCGTAGCCAGCGTATACTCATCCACTCCTCCGCCAGCATCACTTCCCGTGACATGTACCTTCGCCCCCAGCAACTCCGCCCCATAAAGGTCCAGCCCAAGCGCAGAGTCTTCAAGCACCGGCTTTCCCCGAAAGTCGAGCGAATACACCAGTCTGCCCTCAGCCTGCGCACTCCCCTCAGCCGGACGAATAACAAAACGCATCGTCAGCTCTCCATTAGGAGACTTCAGCGCAAGTTCTTTCTCCTGCGCAAGCACCGCCGCGGAAGAAAAGACAAAAAACACAGCCGAAACAAAGATTCGAGATGAAGGAACGCGCAAGAAGACCCTCCTGGCAGGCGACAGTAGCGAACAAAATATTCGCGGTTTCCACAGCGGGGATGAATGTAATCGATTTCACAGCCGCCGCGCAATCGCCTTTAGCTCGCCTCCCGATCTCCATCAGGTATCCTGACCCTTCACCCAATCAAGGAGCACACATCCTCATGGTCAAACTCACCATCGCCTTCGGCATCACCCTCATTCTTCTGGCACTCTTCGGCTTCTTGTATACCGGCAGCACCCACCCCACTGCGCTTATCCCCGCCATCTTCGGCCTCTTCTTCATCTTCTTCGGCGTCATGGCCAACTCCGACGACCCAAAGAAGCGCATGCTCTGGATGCACATCTCCGTCACCGTCGCTCTCCTCGGCTTCCTCGGAACCATCCCCGCCGATATCGACACCATCCGCCTCGCTCGGGGAATCGTCTTCCCGCATCCGGTCGCCGTCCTCGAAAAAGGAGCGATGTCCCTTCTCTGCCTCATCTACGTTCTCTTTTGCATTCGTTCCTTCATCGCCGCCCGGCGCACCCGTCTCGCCTAAGGCTCTCCGGGATGCATCGATCAAACACAGCCGTCATCAAAATATCGAAGCGTCTCAAACGTCTTCATAAGTAAGTCGTCATCGCCGTTGCCACACCGGAGGCCAAAGCCTCCGCGCATCAACGGCCTCCACCTCCTTCTACCCGCTCCAGGCGTACACTTTAGAGAACATGTCCTCTTTCGGCCACTCCAGTTTCAGCGGTCACGGTATCAAAGCCGCAGACCGTCCCTCCCGTGGCACCGGCCGTGCGACCACCGCCGATCTCACCGCCTCCCGTCCCAAGCCCAAGCTGAAGAAGGTTCTCCCCGAGGTATGGAAACTCATTAAACCGCGCCGGCTTCTCCTCGGTGGCAGTTTCCTTTTAATGATTATCAACCGCGCAAGTGGTTTGATTCTGCCAGCTTCCACGAAATACCTCATCGACAACGTGATGGGTAAGCACCAGCTTAGCCTCCTGCCCATCATTGTGGGTATAGTCATCGCGGCGACCATCCTGCAGGGCATAACCTCCTTCACCCTCACCCAGCTCCTCTCCAAAGAAGGCCAGCGCCTCATCGCCGAGCTCCGCATGAAGGTCCAGGCTCACATAGGACGCCTCCCCGTAGCCTTCTACGACGAGAACCGCACCGGCACCCTCGTCGCCCGCATCATGACCGACGTGGAAGGTGTCCGCAACCTCATCGGCACCGGCGTCATCGACTTCTTCGGCGGCGTCCTTACCGCTCTCTTCGCCTTCGTCTATCTCATCAAGCTCAGCGTCCAGATGACCGTCGTCACCTTCGTCATCCTGCTCATCTTCGGCCTCATCCTCCAGCGCGCCTTCAAGACCATTCGTCCCATCTTCCGCGAGCGCGCGAAAATCAACGCCGAAGTCACTGGTCGTCTCACCGAATCGCTCGGCGGCGTCCGCGTAGTCAAGGGCTACCACGCAGAGGCGAGCGAGGCTAGCGTCTTTGCCGCTGGCGCCAACCGCCTTCTCCAGAACGTCATCTCCTCGCTCACCGCCCAGTCCCTCATGTCCCTGGCCTCTACGGCCGTCCTCGGCGTAGTCGGAGCGTTGGTCATGTTCCTCGGCGCCCACCAGGTCGTGGCAGGCAAGCTCACCACCGGCGGCTATGTCACCTACGTCATGTTCCTCGCGTTCATGATCGCTCCTATCGTCCAGCTCGTCTCCATCGGAACCCAGCTCACAGAAGCCGTAGCCGGTCTTGACCGCACCACCGAGATACTCTCCGAGCACGAAGAGGACTCCGAGCCCATCCGCTCCCACAACCTCGCCACCATCCACGGTGACATCGCCTTCCAGGATGTCACCTTCGCCTACGACCCGGGCAAGCCTGTTCTGCACGGCGTCAGCTTCGACTCCCGCCCCGGCACCGTCACCGCCCTCGTAGGCTCGTCCGGCTCCGGCAAGTCCACCATCATCTCGCTCATCTGCGGGTTCCACACCGCCATCGGCGGCAAGGTCCTCGTCGACGGCGTCGACCTCGCAACCATCCGCCTCAGCAGCTACCGCCAGCAGCTTGGCGTCGTCCTGCAGGAGACCTTCCTCTTCGACGGCACCATCCGTGAGAACATCCTCTTCAGTCGCCCGAACGCAACCGAAGAGCAGTTGATAGACGCCTGCCGCATCGCCCGCGTCGACGAGTTCGCCGAGCGCTTCCCCGAGCAATACGACACCATCGTAGGCGAGCGCGGCGTCAAGCTCTCCGGCGGTCAGCGCCAGCGCATCTCCATCGCCCGCGCCATCCTAGCCGACCCCCGCATCCTCATCCTCGACGAGGCCACCAGCTCGCTCGACTCCGAATCCGAGGCCATGATCCAGAACGGCCTCAACTTCCTCATGCAGGGCCGCACGACCTTCGTGATCGCCCACCGCCTCTCCACCATCCGCCGAGCCGACCAGATCCTCGTAGTCGAGCAGGGCGAGATCGTAGAGCGCGGAACCCACGAGTCCCTCTACCAGCTCCACCGCCGCTACTACGACCTCTACACCCGCCAGCACGGCCTCGAATCCAACCTCTTCCTCGCCCCCGGCGAAGGCGACAAAATCGAAGAACCCGAGATCACCAAAGCCTAAAAACCTACCAGCACATCCCGCAAGCCCACTTGTGAGGACAGATTCGGCTTCTCGATGATTCATTGGCAACTAGGCGTCAATCGAGCATTTCCAACGATTAAACTTCCGTATTGCCGACATTACGGCAACGACATCACCTGCTATGCTTCTCGTAGTCCGTTCCCATGACAAAATCGGCACTACTATTCCCGATCACACAGATTGCCGCCCTGATACTTTTTACAATTGGTTCTCACGCCCAAGCAACTGATTCGCAACCGCGAGCAACGCCGAAGTCACAGGCGGAAACGATAAAGATCAAGCTCGTTAATGGCCGAAATGGTCAACCCATAGCGGCCTCCCATGTGAATGTATGGGTGGGGACAGAACGCAAAGAAGCAATCGTCATACCAACTGATGGGAACGGCGTTGCTTCGCTACAACTCACACGCAATACTGCCGAAATAAACATTCCAACCCCTTCGAACGATCGCGGATCTGTCGTTGTGGCCAGCCCTGTGGTTAAGTATGACGACTCGCTTCAGATCAACGTTGGTTATGTATTGTGTCAGCCAAACGTCGGGGACTATTCCTGGCTCAAGACAATGGACTTGACCACCAGCCGGGTTTTGCAGGAAGGGATTGCTATGGCGAATACATGCGGAAAGTCTAGATGGCCTGCAAAACCGGGTGAGGTAATCATCTTCGTTAGGCCGCTCAACTGGTGGGAAAGATTGAAGGAGTAGGGAGTATTGCGGATGTTGCTGATGAGTCACCGGCAACCCGGAAGTTTCGACCTCCACCATCCGCCGCGCCGACCAGATCCTCGTAGTCGAGCAGGGCGAGATCGTAGACCGCGGAACCCACGAGTCCCTCTACCAACTCCACGGGGGCCGCAGCATCAGATGAGTGAAGGGACGGCGAGGGATCATTCTTACTTTAAACTTGGCGCATCTTTCGAACTCAATATGAGCGTCGAGTGCGTGCGGCCCTGGAGATCGTTGAACTTCAATGTGCTGCCATCAATAAGGACGGTCCGAGCCATTCCAACGTAAAGCCCCGGGTCGGGTTGATTGGTTTCGGCGACATACAACACGAGATACACCTTTTTCCCCACCTTTATAGAAGCGTGATACTGTTTCCCCGCGTTGTCGCTGCCTGACTCGGCTTGCTGCGGCTTGACTTCTAAAATCGTTCCAGACTGCCAAGTCTTCTTTTGCCCCGGTGCTGTCAGCGGCATCAAACAGAGGAGCGCGAGTAACACGCATGCCACATTGAGGCTAACGTTAGGATGTGAACTTCTCTCGCGCATGATTGTCCTTCTCGAGGAAGATGAGAACTCGAGCAAGGACTAGGAGAGCACAGAGAATCACTTCAGGTCGACTGACACTTCTGCCAGTTCCTCAGACGGACCATCCTGGGCGCGTCCGACGAGGCTTCTGGCGCCGAACCAGCGAATCGAATTCTGGGCGGTTGACCGGCAACCCGGAAGTTTCGACCTCAATCATCCGGAGAGCCGACCAGATTCGTGTCGTCGAACAGGGCGAGATCGTAGAGCGCGGAACCCACGAGGCCCTCTACCAGCTCCACGGCCGCTACTACGACCTCTACACCCGCCAACAGGGCCTCGAATCCAACCTCTTTCTCGCCCCCCGGCGAAGGCGACAAAATCGAAGAACCCGATATCACCAAAGCCTAAAACCGCTCATGTACACTATGTACATGGCGCTTCATGTGACCAACGAGCAAGTGGAGAAAACCGTCCGCGAACTCGCGGGGTTAGCTGGAGAGTCCGTCACGGAAGCTATTGGCAAAGCCGCGGCCGAACGCATCGAGCGTCTCCGACGATTCAGACCCTCCAGTCCAAAGCCGACCGTCGAAGAAATTATGGCCCTCGTCCGCAGTTACAATCTTCAGCCAATCAACAGTGATCTCACCGAGGACGAAATTCTTGGATATGGTCCGGATGGTATCCCAGAGTAGATGGTCATCGACTCGTCCGCACTGCTGGCTATAGTCTTCGCGGAACCGGATGCCTCCATCTATGTCTCGGCGATATTGAATAGTACCGATCGCATGCTATCCGCTGCGTCCCTAGTTGAGGCTTCGATGGTCGCGATGCGTTACAGAGCGCCAGATCCTGTCGCGCTGCTTGATAACTTGATCGAACAGTTTGAAATCCTTATCGTTCCTGTAAGCCACGAACAGGCGTTGCTCGCCCGCGACGCTTTTCGCCGTTTCGGCAAAGGTCGCCACAACGCCGGTCTCAACTTCGGCGATTGCTTCTCCTATGCTCTCGCAAAGCAAACCGGCGAACCGCTCCTCTACAAAGGCAACGACTTTAGCCATACCGATATTCCTTCGGCCTGACCTCATGGCCGGACCGGAAACGTCCGTGGAGGACAAGTGAAAAATGCTGATGCGATGAACGTGCAGGATCAGTTCGGCCAAATCGATATCTACGTCTTCGACCAGATCCTGCGAGGAAACATCGCTCCCGGTATGCGCATCCTCGACGCTGGCTGCGGCTACGGACGCAACCTCGTCCACCTCCTCCGCGAAGGCTGCGAAGTCTTCGCCGTAGACGCGAATCCAGAGGGCGTGGCACACGTCCGAGCCCTGGCAGCCGAACTAGCGCCAAACCTTCCTGCGGCCAACTTCCGCGTAGGCCCAATCGAAAAGATGGATTTCCCCGACAACTTTGCAGACGTAGTGATCTGCAACTCCGTCCTGCACTTCGTACGAGACGAAGCCCATTTCCTCGCAATGTTAGAAGAACTCTGGCGCGTCGTACGACCCGGCGGAATGCTCTTCTGCAGGCTAGGCTCGCGCATCGGCATGAACTTCGAGCGTCTCCGAGGAAACATCTTCCGCATCAACGACGGTTCAGAGTGGTTCCTGGTCGATGAAGCGGAGTTGATGAAGATGACCCAACAGATGAACGCCGTAATGGTCGATCCGCTGAAGACGACAATCGTGCAGGATCACCGCTGCATGACAACCTGGGTCCTACGAAAGCGCCGCTCCGCCTAAACGAATCGCTCTGCCGTTGGTTCGCTTCTGAGCCCCACCGTCGTTTTTGCTTCTGAGGTAGGCCTGGGCTTTAGCCCAGGCACTAAGAGAGAGGAAAAATGGGGGCTTTAGCCCCTGAGGTTTGCCTTCTTTTCCAATCCCGTCAGACGCCTACCGGACTTTCCACCCCAAGTTGCATCAGCAAAAACGCCTGATCAAACGCAATCTCCTTCAGGTAGTCATACCGTCCTGAGGCCCCGCCATGCCCGGCGTCCATGTTGATATGCAGCAGCAACGGAGAATCATTCTTCTTAAGCGTCCGCAGTTTAGCCACATACTTGGCTGGCTCCCAATACATCACCTGAGAGTCATTCAGGCTCGTCTTCACCAGCATCGCCGGATAATCCCCATCCTTCAAATTGTCGTAAGGCGAGTACGACCGCATATAAGCAAACGCCTCCGCCTCATTCGGATTCCCCCACTCCTCATACTCAGCCACCGTAAGGGGCAGGGAAGCGTCGAGCATCGTATTCATCACATCCACAAACGGCACATGCGACAGCACCACCCGAAACAGATCCGGCCGCTCGTTCACCACCGCACCCATCAGCAACCCACCGGCACTCCCGCCCTCTATCGCAACCCGATCCTTCGCCCCATACCCCTGCGCGACGAGTTGCTCCGTCACAGCGATGAAGTCCGAAAATGTGTTGCGCTTCACCATCATTTTGCCAGCGTCATGCCACGAATCGCCCATCTCGCCCCCACCGCGAATGTGCGCATAAGCCAGCACCAGCCCACGATCCAGCAGTGACAACCGCGCCGGACTAAACCCCACCGGAAGCGGATACCCATACGACCCATACCCATACACATACAGCGGATTCGACCCATCCCGCTTGAACGAGTCCCGCCGATAGACCAAGGAAACTGGAACCTTGACCCCATCCGCCGCAGTCGTCCAAACCCGCTCCGAAGCATACCGCGCCGAATCAAATCCTCCCGGAATCTCCTGCTGCTTCAGCAGCTTCGAAGTCCCTGACTTCACGTCATATTCATACACCGAAGCTGGCGAAACCAGCGACTGATAGCTATACCGAAAGACCTGCGTATCGAACTCCCGATTCACATGCGCTTGCGCCGTGTACACAGGCTCCGGAAAACTGATCTCCTTCGAATCACCCAGCTTCCCATCCTTATCAATCGCTGTAACTGTTAGCGTTGTCAGTCCAAGCTGCCTCCTGGAACTAACGCAGAATGAATCAAATACGTCAAAATCTTCAAGCGGAACTTCCTTGTCTTCCGCAATCAACTCTGTCCACGACTCCCGGCCTCCGCCATCCACCGGAACAGTCACCACCCTGAAGTTCTTCCCCGTATCGTTCACGCGGATATAGAACAACCCATCCCGATGATCGACGTAATACTCCTGCTCATCCTCCCTCGGAGCAATCACCAAAAACTCTCCCCCGGGAGTATCTGCCTCCAGATAGCTGCACTCATTCGTCGTATGGCTCCCCGACTCCATAAACAGGTACTTGCCATCACGACTCTTTCCTACACCAAGGTTGAAGCGCTCATCCCGCTCCTCATAGAGCACGGCATCCTCCGAAACCGAATCGCCCAGCCGATGCCGGAAGACATGATCATGCCGCTTCGTCACCTCATCCTCGGTCGTATAAAAAAGCGTGTGCGAATCAGCCGCCCACACCAGCGAGCCCACCCGTTCCGCTGTATCGGACAGATCCTCTCCCGTTCTCAAATCCCGAACATGCAGCGTGTACTGTCTGAATCCCGTATTGTCGGTCGAATAAGCCAGCAGATGTCCATCCGGGCTGACTCCCATCCCTCCAATCGCCATGAATGGCTGGCCCTCAGCCAGCTTGTTCACATCGAGAACCACCTGCTCAGGCAGTGCCTCGTCATACGCACCGTCGACAGCCGCTCGCCGGCAATGAATCGGATACTGGCTTCCTTCGACGGTCCGGGTGTAGTAATACCAACCATGGTCGCGATAGGGAACCGATTCGTCCGTCTCCTTGATATGCGAAAGCATCTCCGCGTAAAGCTTCGCCTGCAACTCCTCGGTCGACTGCATCACAGAGGCCGTATACTCATTCTCCGCCGTCAGGTATGCAATCAGTTCCGGCGACGATTTATCGCGCATCCAGCGGTAGTTATCTTCGAGGGTCTGTCCATGCAATGTCGTTGGCGTAGGTTCAGGTCGGGCTACTGGCGGCGTTACAGTACTCTGTGTCATCGATCAAACTCCAGTGGACAGGATACAGTGTCAGCGCATTCAAAAATGGACAACCCGAAGGTGTTCCCAAACACCAAACTACATGCGACTATGGTGGCCCGAGAACGATTAGAGAAGTCCGCCGCCAAAGGAGTTCCAGCCATGAACTGTCATCCAATACGAGTCATTCTCCTCGGTGCTGCAACAGCTCTCTGCCCAATTGCGATTTTCGCCCAGTCTGACACTGCGACTCCCCCCACCACCAACAACACACCAAATCTACCCACTCAGAACCGGTCGCCCGTGCAGGAGTCGACAGGCATGAGCAACGAGCCCAACGATGCGATAAAAGACAAGATGTTTCTTCGCAGGGCTTGTGCGGGTGGCCTGGCCGAAGTTCAGCTAGGCCAGCTCGCAACTCAGAAAGCAGGAGCTCAGGATGTCAAGGACTTCGGTCAGAAGATGGTGACGGACCACACCGCACTCAACAATGAGATGGCTCCCATCGCTGACTCCATGGGTGTCACCCTCCCCAGGAAACTCACCAAAGAAGACCAGGCCGAGTACGACAAACTCAATGGCCTGTCAGGCGACGACTTCGATAAGGAGTACGTATTCTTCATGGTCAAAGATCATCATCAGGACCTGCGCGAATTTCGAATGGAAATGATCAGCACCTCCGATCCTACTTTGCGTGCTGCAGCCGACAGAGGCTCGAAGGTCATCTACGCGCACATGACCATGATCGACAAGATGGCCCGCGAAAAGGGAATCCTCACGCCCGGCCATCACGGCCCCAAACCCACAACGCCTCCGTCTCAATAGCGCCCATCGTTTTGTTCGCCCAGGGGCAAGAGAACGTTTTGAACATCTCTTGCTCTTTTTCCTTCGCTCCTCGTCAGTTTCCTAACGCGTTCATTGGTTCAGCGTAGAATTGCCCTCAATGAAGTGCATCTCTCGTTGGCTTGTCGTCATTGTTCTTCTAATCGGCCCTGTCGGTTTTCTATCCGCCGAAAGAGTCAGTGCGCTCCCTGCGCCAACTGGTTTCGTCAATGACTTCGCCGGCGTCCTGTCCCCCTCTGTAAAGCAGAGTGTCGAAGACCTCTGCGTCCAGGTAGATCGTCAGGCACACGCCCAGATCGCCGTCGTCACGGTGAAAACGATCGACGACGACATGTCCATCGAAGAGTTCGCAACAGCCCTTGAAGACAAGTGGAAGGTAGGCCCCAAAGGAACCGACCGCGGAGTCCTCATGATCTTCGTTATGACGCCTCGCAAGGGCCGCATCGAGGTCGGCTATGGCCTTGAGGGCATCCTGAACGACGCAAAGGTAGGCGACATCGGTCGTTCCATGGTCCCAGCCGCCTCTCAGGGCGACTACAACACGGCCATCCCTCTGGGCGTTCGCCAAATAGCCCAGGTCATCGCCGCCGACGCTGGTGTTACGCTCACTCTCCCCATCCATCAGTACCACCGTCAGGTCCAGCAGCAGCCGATTCACCTGAGCCTGACTCAAATTGTTCTCGGCGGTGGGGCTATCCTGCTGCTACTCTTCTTCCTCGCCAAAACCGGCAACATCGGCTTGATATTTTTCCTTCTCGGAAACCTGATGGGCGGCGGCGGAAGAGGATACCGGGGCGGCGGTGGCCGCGATCGTGACGATGGTGGCGGCGGAGGCTTCGGAGGCTTTGGCGGAGGCAGCTCCGGAGGTGGAGGAGCAAGTGGAGACTTTTGAGGAGAGAGAAAATGTAATCAGCTTTTGCTGCAAAGAAGGGTAGTCTCAAACGGCACAGTGATAAAGTACAGCCGGGCAGACCTGCTAGATCGCATCTGAAATTCAGACGAAGGGATATCGCAAAAAACATGAAATCTTTATGGGTTGTTCTTGGGGTTGTAGGTCTCCTCATCCTCGTTCTGCTCTTTGCAGGTGGCAGTTATATCAGCGCAAAGAACACATTGGTTCAGAAGAATGAGGCCGTCAACCAGGCCTTTTCCCAGGTCAACGTCGTGCAGCAACGCCGTCTCGATCTGATTCCGAACCTCGTAGCCTCGGTCAAGGGATACGTCGCTGAAGAATCAACCATTCTGACGAACATCGCCAACGCCCGCGCCGGAGTCCTCGCCGCCGGCAGCGACCGCGCCTCCAGCATCAACGCCAACTCCAAGCTCGACGTCGCGCTCGGCCCCTTCTTCCGCCTGCAGGAGCAGTACCCGGATCTCAAGGGCAACCAGCAGTTCATCCGCTTGACAGACGAACTCGCAGGGACGGAAAATCGCATCGCAGTCGAACGTCAGCGCTACAACAAGACTCTGGAAGATTTTAACGTTTACGTCCGGCAGTTCCCCAACAGCATCTGGGCAGGTATCGCTGGCTTCCACTACCGGGACGAGTACTTCAAGGGCAACCCAGAGAACAACGTTGCGCCGAAGGTCGATTTCTCGAAGTAGATGAATCGAACTGAACTTCGGCGACAGAAAAGGCCGTCGCAATCGCGACGGCCTTTCTGTTTTTGGCCACTCCTGGACGTGGTTTACTTCGTGAACGAAGAGATGGCGGAGGCCTCGTCGTCCTTCACGTCGAAAACGGTGTACAGCTTCGTAATCTGCAGCAGGTCGTGGACCTTCTTGGTCAGGTTCAATAGCTTCAGCTCGCCGCCGCTGTTCCGAACAGTCGTGAAAGCGCTGACCAGCTCGCCGATGCCCGAGCTATCGATGTAGGTAATGTCGCCCAGATTCAGCAGAATCTTATTGGAACCCTTTGCCAATACATCGCGCACGGCGTCGCGAATGGTGACACTGCCTTCGCCGAGCGTAATGCGGCCGCTGAGATCGAGGATCGTAATGCCGTCCACTTGGCGAGTAGAAACTTTCATGCTCATTTGTAGTGTTCTCCTTAGGTCCCCGACTGCGCGGGTGTGCGATGCTTGATGAGGGTCAATTCAGTACCCGGGTGCAACTGCCGAAAGTTTACCTCATCCATGAAGGCTCGAATCAAAAAGATGCCGCGACCCGAACCGCGAAGGATGTTTTCCGGAGCCAGGGGGTCGGGAATTGAATTCGGATCGAGTCCCGGTCCCTGGTCCGCTATTCGAATAATAAGCGCATCCGATGTCGTTTCGAACGACGCAGTAACGTGTTTGTTCTGATCGTACGAATTTCCGTGTAGAACGGCGTTCACCGCTGCCTCGCGGACCGCCATGGCGATGTGCGGAATCGTGTCTTCGTCAAACCCCGCGCGCTGAGCGTACTGCTCCGCCGTCTGCTCTATCTTGTTGACGCTGTCCAATGATGAGTCGAGTGTGAAGCTGGCGCGCATTGTCGTTGAGTCGGCCAAGGCTGTCCTTGCGATTTTTATGTGCCAGTCGTCAACGGCAGACAACAGCGGTGTTGGCAGTGTGCTTGTGGTTGGTTCGAATGTCAAGGACTGCCTTACCTTCTTTATACCCATTGCGTCTTCCTCCGTCACGCTCTCCGTGCAACTTCGTACTTCATCGGCCGCAACATAAGCTAACATGCGGAGACGAGGACTTATTCTGATGAGGATTGTTTCCCACCGGTTTCCTGCTGCTCTTGTTTTCATGGCCGCCACTGCCTTTGCCCAGCAGACCCCGGCCGTTAAACCTTTGCAGGCCATGCCTTACGCTCCCAGCCTCGATGTAGCGTCCATGGACAAATCGGTCGACCCCTGCGTCGATTTCTACAAGTTCTCCTGCGGCGGCTGGATGAAGAACAATCCCATTCCCGCCGACCAGCCCCGCTGGGACGTCTACGCTAAACTCGCCAACGACAACATGCAATTTCTCTGGGGCATCCTCGATCAGGACGCCAAGGCGACCAATCGTAACCCCATCCAGCAGAAGATAGGCGACTACTTCGCCGCCTGCATGGACACCGACGCCATCAACAAGCGCGGAGCGACGCCCCTCACGCCCGGTCTCGCCGCCATCGACAAGCTCTCCGACCGCCAGGCCCTCATTGCCTACCTCGGTCCTCTCAATCGCAGCACCCGCGGAACATTCTTTTTCGACTCAGGATCCACTCAGGATCCCGGCGACTCCAACCAGGTAATCGCCGAAGTCTCTGCTGGCGGTCTTGGACTCCCCGACCGCGATTACTACGTCAAAACCGACGCTAAGAGCGAAGAGACACGCCAGAAATACCTCGCCTACATCGCCCAGATTCTCACCCTCGCCGGTACGCCTCCGGCTCAAGCAAAGCAGGACGCCGCCACGATCCTCCGCATAGAAACCACGCTGGCCAAAGCATCGCTCACCCGCGTTGAACGCCGCGACCCGTACAAGATCTACCACAAGATGAAGGTCTCAGACCTCGCCGTCATCAGCCCTTCCATCTCCTGGCCCAACTATCTGGCAGCCCAGGGCGTTCCCAATATCTCCACCCTGAACGTCACTGAACCTGAGTTTCAAAAAGCCGTCGATAAGATCCTCACCACCGAATCGCTCGAAGCCCTCAAAGCCTACCTGCGCTTCCACATCATCACCGCCGCAGCCACCTCACTCTCCACGCCCTTTGAGACGGCAAACTTCGACTTCTATAGCGGCTATCTCCGTGGCACCCAGCAACAGCCTCCGCGCTGGAAACGCTGCGTCCGTCAGGTCGATCGCGCTCTCGGCGAGGCCCTCGGCCAGGAGTTCGTCAGCCGCACCTTCACTCCCGAGACCAAGCAGAAGACCGTCGTCCTCACCGACCAGATCGAGGAGGCCATGCAATCCGAAATCGAGCAACTCGATTGGATGAGTCCCGCCACAAAGAAAGAAGCGCTTCGCAAACTCCACCTCGTCCGTAACAAAGTCGGCTACCCCGAAAAGTGGCGCGACTACACGTCGCTGGCCGTCAAGCCGGACGATTACTTTGGAAACACCGTTCGCGCCACCGACTTTGAAACCGCACGTAACTGGGCCAAGGTCGGCAAGCCCGTCGACCGCAAAGAATGGGACATGACGCCCCCCACCGTAAACGCCTATTACAACCCGCAGATGAACGACATCAACTTCCCCGCAGGCGTCCTTCAGCCACCGTTGTACGATCCACGCACCGACGACGCACCCAACTACGGCAATACCGGCGCCACCATCGGTCACGAACTTACCCATGCCTTCGACGACGAGGGCCGCCAGTTCGATGGAGAGGGTAATCTCAAAGACTGGTGGACTAAGGAAGACGCCAAGGGCTTTGAAGATCACATCAACTGCCTGCGCGACCAGTTCGCCACCTACGTCATCGTCGATGACATCCATATCAACAGCAAGCTCACCAGTGGCGAAGACGTCGCCGACCTCGGCGGCACCCTCATCGCCTACATCGCCTGGAAGAGGGCAACCGCGGCTCAGGACCTGAAACCCATCGAAGGCTTCACCCCCGACCAGCGATTCTTCATCGGCTTCGCCCAGTGGGCATGCGAGAACACCCGTGAGGCCAACAGCAGACTCCAGGCCGCAACCGATCCCCACTCGCCCGGTTTTGCGCGAATCAACGGCATCGTCACCAACATGCCTCAGTTCGCTACTGCCTTTGGCTGCAAGGCTGGACAACCCATGGTGAAAGCGCAAGTATGTAAGGTTTGGTAGAGCACGCAAATCGATGACGAAACACGCCGATCAACGCACCAGCGTCGCCTCCCTCATGGGCACGCCCGTATTCGACGCCCGTGGAGGCATCCTCGGGCGTGTGCGCGAGTTCGCCGTCTCCCCGTCAGCAAACTCCACCCACATCCACAGGCTCGTTCTCAAGCTCAACGGGCCAAATCTCAACGCCAAAGCCAACGAAGTTGCCATCGAAGATCTTCAGCTCACTCCCACTGGCATGCAGCTCAACGACAACGCCTCTCCCTATGCTCCGGCTGAAGAGGAGACCTACCTCCTGCTCGAGCGCGACCTCCTTGACCAGCAGATCATCGACGTCCACGGCCACAAAGTCGTTCGCGTTAACGATGTCGAACTAATCTGGGAGACCCCCACGGCCGACACTCCCAACGCGCCCCTATCCCTGCGCATCTCCGAAGTCGAGGTCGGCCTTCGCGGAGCAGTCCGCCGCCTGCTCAAGGGCCTTCCCTCCACTACAGTCGATCGCCTCGCCTCCCGCTTCAGCCCCAGCGTCATCCCCTGGGAGTTCGTCGATCTCATCGAGCGCGACCCGGCCCGCCGCGTCCGCCTCAAGATCGAGCAGGACCGCCTCTCCCAGATGCACCCCTCCGACATCGCAGACATCCTCGAAGAGCTCGCCCCCGCCGAACGCAACGCCCTCTTCATCAGCCTCAACGAGGAGGTTGCCGCCGAGGCCCTCGAAGAGGTCAAGCCCAAGATGCAGCAGTCCCTCATCGAATCTCTCGACTCCGAACAGGTCGCCGGCATCGTCGAAGAGATGGACCCCGGCGCCGCCGCCGACCTCCTCGCCGAACTCCCCGATGACCGCTCCGAAGCCATCCTCGAAGAGATGGACCCAGAAGAGCGTCAGGAGGTCGAAGAACTCCTCGAGTTCTCCGGTGACTCCGCCGCCGGTCGCATGACCACCGAGTACATCGCCCTCCCGCTTAACTCCACCGTCTCACAGGCCATCAAAGCCCTCCGCGAATTCGAGGGCGACATCGAGATCATCACCGACATCTACCTCATCGACGAAGAGGGCAAAATCGTAACCCTCATTCCTCTCGTCCAACTCCTCCTTGCCGCTCCTCACTCGACCCTCTCCGACCTGCCGCGCGGTCACCTCGTCACTTGCGATATCAACGCCAACGGCCGCAAGGTAGCCGAGCTCTTCGACAAGTACAACCTCCGCTCCCTCCCCGTCGTAGACAAAGAAAAACACCTCGTCGGGATCGTCCACGCCGAACAGGTCATCGCGCTCCTCCGCGCCAACCACTAGAAAATCATCCCCAGGAACCCTCCGCACGAATGAAGATTCTCTACGCCTCGGGCCTCTCTCCCAACGACTCCTCCCTCTACCGCCTCTGGGCCTTGGAGCGTCTCGGCCATCAGGTCATCCCGTTCAACGCCCACGACTATCTGTCTCCCAACCCCCTCATCCGCAAGATTGCCTTTCGCCTCTCCGCCGGCCCCGCCGTCAACCGTCTCAACCGCGACCTCCTCAGCATCGCCGAGCGCGAAAAGCCTGACCTCCTCTGGACCGACAAGCTCCTCTCGATGCAGCCCCGCACCCTCGATCGCTTCCGCGCCATGGGCATCGCCACCATCAGCTACATGATCGATAACCCCTTCGGCTCCCGTCAGGACCCCGGCTGGCGCCTCTACATGAAGGACATCCCTCACTACGACCTCCACGTCGTCCAGCGCGACCGCAACATCGCCGACTATCGCAGCCGCGACGCCCGCGACGTCATCAAGATCCAGACCGCCTACGAGCCCACGATCCACTATCCCCCGCCGCCAAGCTGGTCCGACAAAGATCGCAACCGCGAAGTCTCCTTCGTAGGCACACCCTACGACGACCGCGCCGCCACCCTCAACAAGCTCTCCCAATCCAGCGAATTCCAGGTAGCCATCTCCGGCAACCAGCGCTCATGGAAGCGAGCCCTTCCGCCCGAGGCCTTCGCCCGCCTCTACCGCGAGGGCGAGCTCTTCCAGCAGCAATACCGCGAAGCCATCTGGCGCTCAAAAATCAATCTCAGCTTCCTCACCCGCTCCAACCAGGACGAGTTCGTCCACAAAAGCTTCGAGATCGCCGCCTGCGGAGGTTTCCTTCTAGCCGAGCGCTCTGAAGGCCACCTCCAGCGCTTCCGCGAAGACGAAGAGGCCGTCTTCTTCTCCACCTTCGACGAATGCCTACAGAAAATCCGCCTCTACCTCAATGACGAGCCCGCCCGCACCCGTATCGCCGCTGCCGGCCAGGCCCGCGCCCACCGCGACGGCTACCACAACGACCATCAGGTCAGCCTTATCCTCCAACGCGCCACCGCAATCGTCCACAGTCTGAAATCAAAGACCACCTGACATCAAAGTAGACACCCCGCAGCCTCTCCTCAAACCCACTTCATGGGTTAGCCTGATACAGGCGAGCTGACACGTTCTCCCAAAACCCAAAAGGTAGATGCAATGACGCTCTGGCGCACATGGAGAACGCGGCTCCTCATATTCTTTGCCATACTCGGCCCCGGCTTCATCACCGCCAACGTCGACAACGACGCTGGCGGCATCCTCACCTACTCCCAGGCAGGTGCCCAGTTCGGCTACTCCCTCCTCTGGACGATGATCCCCATCACCCTCGCGCTCATCGTCGTGCAGGAGATGTGCGCCCGCATGGGCGTCGTCACCGGTAAGGGCCTCAGCGATCTCATTCGCGAAGAGTTTGGCCTCCGTCTGACCTTCGCTATGATGATTCTTCTCGTCATCGTCAACTTCGGCAATGTCATCGCCGAGTTCTCCGGCATCGCGGGCAGCATGCAGCTCTTTCACGTCAGCAAATACATCAGCGTGCCCATCTGCGCTTTCATCGTCTGGGTGCTCGTCGTCAAAGGCGACTACAAGAGCGTCGAAAAAGTCTTCCTCATCGCCAGCGTCTTCTACATCGCCTACATCATCGCAGGCGTCCTCAGCCGTCCCGACTGGCACCAGGCCCTCTCCGAGACCGTCAAGCTGCCTCCACGCCACGTCTGGCGCGACAAGGCTTATGTCTACATGGTGGTCGGCGTCATCGGAACCACCATCACGCCCTGGATGCAGTTCTACCTGCAGTCCTCCATCGTCGAAAAGGGAATCGCCGTCCGCCAGTACAAAAACTCTCGCTGGGACGTCATCGTAGGCTCCATCTTCACCGACATCGTCGCTTGGTTCATCGTCGTTGCCTGCGCCGCCACCCTCTTCACCCACGGCATCCGCAACATCGTCGACGCCTCCGACGCCGCCGGGGCCATGAAGCCCCTCGCCGGAGACTACGCCTTCATCCTCTTCGCCGCCGGCCTCTTCAACGCCTCACTCTTCGCCGCTTCTATCCTGCCCTTATCCACCGCCTACACCGTCTGCGAAGGCCTGGGCTTCGAGAGCGGCCTCGACAAATCCTTCAAGGAAGCAAAATTCTTCTACTGGTTCTACACCCTGCTACTCGCCGCCGGAGCAGCGATAGTCCTGATCCCCAATTTCCCCTTGGTCCGTTTCACCATTCTGTCGCAAGTCCTCAACGGCGTCCTTCTCCCAATCGTTCTGGTCTTCATGCTCAAGCTCATCAACAAGCACGAGCTCATGGGCAAGTACACCAACTCCCACTGGTTTAACGTAATAGCTTGGCTCACAGCAGCCATCGTCACAGTCCTATCCCTCATGGTGATGTGGAACTCAATCCACCAAATGAGGTAGGCCTGGGCTTTAGCCCAGGCATCCAATAGGGCGCAAGAAAAGGGGCTTGAGCCACTGTGGTATGCCTTCTATCCCGCCCCACCGCCACCAAAACGAAAACCCCTACAGCAACTTCCCCTCAGACAAATCCCGAATCAACCCCAGATCCGCCGCCAGAAAATCATACCCAGGCAACGTCCCCAGCGGAGCCCATCGCATGTCGTTGAAGATCCGGTTCTCCAACTCGCCATCGAAATCATTCACCAGAAAGAACTGCAGATCGATAGCCCCACCATTCCGATACTTATGTCGTACCCGAGCCACCCGGCGCCCAATCGTAGCCGTAATCCCCAGCTCCTCATTCAGCTCCCGAGCCAGCGCATCCTCCGAGCTCTCGCCCGGCTCAATCTTCCCACCCGGAAACTCCCACTTCAGGCTCATCGGCTGGTCCGGTTTGCGCTGGCAGATCAGCACTTCTACCCCATCCTCCGCCGTGCCACGGACGATTAAAGCCGCAACTACAAGCCGCAAGGGCCTGGGAATCGCAGCATCGATATGTCCGTCCAGCTTACGAATGGAATCTTTCACCTTGACTACAGTTTAGACGGCTGGCGCACCATAAAGGCTCACCGAGCCAAATCAGGCCGGTCGCACCGACGCAGGATAGTAAACCGCCCAGCCCTCCTGTGCGCTCCGCTCCAGCAGTGCAGCGGAAGGATTTACCGGAAACGCCCGCCGCGCAATCGCCAGCATCGCCGCGTCATGCACCGAATTCCCAAACACCGCATCCGGAGCCGTAATCCCCACACGAGCCAGCGAAGCCACCTTACCCTCATCCGTCGGGACATCCAGAATCCCGTCCGTCACCACCCCATCCTTCACCTTCACCTTGGCCGCGAGCACTCGGTCAGCCGGTATTCCAAACCGCCGCACGCCCTCTTCGATCACCCAGTCATTGGTCGAGCTGACAGCCCATATATCCACACCCTGGCCCTTCAGCTTCGCCACCAGCTCCTGCATCTCTGGGAAGATGTTTCGCTCAATCCGGCTCGCAAAGAACTCCCGCGCAGCCTTACGCATCTCGTCCTCACGCAGCCCTTGATACAACTGCACCATCTCCCCGCAGATGGCTATCTCCGAAACCTCGCCGCGTTTATACCCGCGATACCGGCCATCGATCCAGTCAGCGGCCTCCCGCGAAACCAGACCCGTATCGACCGTCCAATTCATAAACGACGATCCAGCGTCCCCCGACCACAACGTTCCATCGCAATCGAACACAGCTACCGTTGGCGACAACGCATAAACCGATTCCTGAAAATCCTTTGTTTCCAACACATTGGCGATAAGTGTATTGCTCACGACTGACTCAACTTTTCTGCACCGCACCGGCGGCGCCGCGATTTGGTTTGCACAAATGTTGGTTCAATTCTACTCCTCCCAACGTAGCCACACTACGCCATCCTCCTGGCTCTAGGGTCAACACAAGATCAACATTTCCGTCGCCATCGCCGTTGCCTGTCCTTTTGTTTGTCATCCCGTAGGGATCTGCTGTTGCTTTTGTCGTTGCTGTTGTTTGTTTCTACGTCGTCATTCTGAGCGCAGCGAAGAATCCCTGTATTTGCTTTTGTTGTTGCCTGCTCTTGCTTTACCCGGCAAGCACGGGGGAATCAATAAATCAAACAAAATCAATAATTTACGCCTAAACCCAAAAGAAAATCCCAGCAAAACCAATGTCAAGCCTCAATCCGTCATAACCACAACAAAACAAAAGACATCCTCATTGCAAAGGAGTTATCTTCAAACCGCTATAATTAAATTAGAAAGTAAAAAAAGCCCTGCCAAAACCGGGGCTTCTCGCATTAAATCCACATAAGTCCTTTAGAACTGATATTTTACGCGTAACCCATTTAGAATGAATATTTTGCCGCCACGGTATCCCGGCAAACGATTGATTCAAAACAACTTACGCACAAAATAGAGGGTAGAGGGAGGGGGGAGGCCCTAGTCTAGATAGGAGGCAGCCCATCCACCACAGTCACACCCGCAGGTGGAACAAAGACAAAATCCGCATCCTTCACCGGAACATTCTCCTGCATCTCGGAGAACTCAAACTCCGTCACCGCACCATCCACCTCTTCAAGGCGCATCCGCTCTATCGCGCCGGTCGAGCTAACATCCAGCGTCAACAGCTTCAGCCTCTGGGCCATGCCCTTGGGCACACCCGAAACCCGAAACCCAGAGCCCACAGGCGCGACAGTCAGGTTATCCAACTCTTTCTTCAACTGCGTATGCCCCAGCAGAAACCGCAGCGGAGAGCGCAGATCATCCAGCTGTTTCGCCGGAATCCGCTGCGCCTGATCGGTCCCCGGAGTGTACGACCACGCTGACTTGCCATCGAGCACGAACACCTTGCCCGCAGGCTGGTCATACGTCCACCGCATCCGGCCTGGCTTCTTCAGCACCAGCGTGCCCGACTCGGTCTTATCCATGCCCATTCCGGCATAGTGCTCGGTGTAACGAGCGCGAAGCGAGTTCAGATGGTTGTAGTGATCGTCGATCTTACGAATCAGAGCATCGCTATCCTGCGCGAGCATCGTCGAGCAGGATAACGAGAGAAGGAGGAGCGTTCGAGCCAGCATTACTGGATTGGCTGCGTGCAGTTGCTGCCGCCTGCCGGGTCATAACGAATGGTATTGTTCTCGTCCGAGCAGAACCCGCGGTCGCCGGTCTTACCAACAGACTGCGGCACAGCGGTGATCTCATAGGACGTGTACATATCCTGATTGTTCACCGTTACCTTCGTGCAGTTGGTGATCGCGAAGGTATAGCCCGCTTTCTGGCCAGTTGCTAGGTCCGGAGCAAGCAATTGTGCTGCTTGGGCGGTTGGCGCACCCGACTTAGGATCGCCGCCAAGCGTCGCCAGAGAGCAGGAGAAGCCGTTGGCAGGGAACTGCGAGTTGTACTGCAACTGTGCCTGTCCGATGGTCCTTACCGACTGAATCGCGGAGGTCTCGTTGCCCTGTTTGCGCAGCTTCAGCAACTGGGGTACGGCCAGCGTCATCAGGATCAGCATCACCGACATCACGATCAGAAGTTCGATCAGCGTAAAGCCCTCTTCACTCGAACGCGCGGTACGGAGTTTTGCTACATGTTGCTCAAAATTCATGATCTTCACAATCCTCGGGAAACATTATGCCCTACATCGATCAAAACTTTATCAGCAAGCAAGGTCTTCTCGCTCGATCTTCATCGAGCCAAGATTCCCGAGCAGCGTCAACGCAATCGCTTCAGGCCGGAACAACTGCTGCGCCAACTTCTGAACATCAGCCGAAGAGACCGCTTCGATCTCCTCGATAATCTCATCGACTCCAAAGAACCGCCCAAAATACATCTGTTGACGAGCCAGGTTCGACATCCTGCTGCCCGAGCTTTCAAGGCCGATAACCATGTTGCTCTTCAACTGGTCCTTCGCCCGCTTCAACTCTGCTTCGCTAACTGTCTCTTCTTTCAGACGCCGCAACTCCTCGAGGGTAAGCCGCAGCACCTTCTCGGTCTTATCCACCGAAGTCCCGGCATAGACGCAAAGCGATCCCGTATCGCGGAAAGGATTCATCTCCGAGTAGATCGAGTAAGCCAAACCCTGATCCTCACGGATCGTCTGGAACAGCCGCGAGCTCATGCCGCCGCCAAGCATCGTGTTCAGCAGGTAAACCCCATACCGATCCGGATCATTCACTGGAGGAGCAGCAACGCCAAGGCAAAGCTGCACCTGTTCCAGCGATTTCTTTCGCTTCAGCGTAATGTGCGGAGTCGCGACTGGAGCCTCTGGCCTCACGACCGGCGCCGCCCCATCAGCCGCTAGCGAGCCAAACTGCCGCTCCACCTGCGCCACAAACGCATCGTGCTCCAGGTTCCCCGCGGCCGAAAACACCATATTCCGCGGAGTAAACCGGCTGTTGTAGAAGTCGAAGACAATCTGCTGGTCAAAGCTCGATACGGTCTTCTCCGTCCCAAGGATCGGCCGTCCAAGAGCATCGCCCTTCCAGAAGTTCTGGGTAAAAATCTCGTGAACGAGATAGTCAGGATTATCCTCGTCCATCTTGATCTCTTCGAGGATCACACCCTGCTCGCGAGCCAGCTCTTCCGGCGTAAACGTCGGATGCAGCACAAGGTCGGAAAGCACATCGAGCGCCGGAGCAACATTCTCGTCCAGCACCTTGATGTTGAAGCAGACCATCTCCTTGCCGGTGAAAGCGTCCAGATTGCCGCCGATCGTATCCACCTCACGGGCAATCTGCTGCGCCGACCGCGAAGTCGTTCCCTTGAACACCATATGCTCGACGAAGTGCGAAACCCCATTGACCTCAGGCGCTTCATCCCGTGATCCCGAGCCGATCCAGGCGCCCATCGAGACGCTGCGAAGATGAGGCATGCTCTCGGTCAGGACCAGCAAACCATTCGGCAGCACAGTTTTACGGATATTTCGTGAGGAAGTGCTTGTGACGGCGGTTTCTTCGGTAAGAGTTACGGACATGCGGCTCCTTGCATCCTCCATTGTTTCACAGCAGCGCAGGGAATTGGTCGCGTTCAGCCGGCGCCGAGTAGACTAGAGAGAAGCCCGCCAAACCGCGCGCCATCGCCGCTATGTCGAACGTAACAACAGCCTCCGCGCGACCGAAGCCGCTCTTCGGCGCATCCCTCAGCGAACTCTCGAGCATGATGGAGCGCCTGAAGCAACCGGCCTATCGAGCCACCCAGCTCAACGAAGCCCTTTACCGTCAACGGATCGACACTCTGGACCAGATCACGACCCTGCCCATCGCCCTCCGCGACTCGATGAAGGCCGAAGGCTACACCATCGGCCTCCCCGAGATCGTCCAGAGCGCCCGCTCCATCGACGGCACCGAGCGCTACCTCATGCGTATGGCCGACGGTGAGACGGTAGAGACCGTCTGGATGCCCGGAGGTGACGGTGGCGAGCAAGGTGACGGCACCCAAGCCGCCGAGGAGGAAGAGCATCCCTCCCACGACGACAGCGACTACAAGCGCGCCACCATCTGCATCTCGAGCCAGGTCGGCTGCGCAGTCAACTGCCAGTTCTGCCTCACCGCGAAGCTCGGAATCCGCCGCAACCTCACGCCGGGTGAGATTGCCGGCCAGGTAGCCGCCGTCCTCAACCGCCAGAACGTAGAAGTAGGCCGCGACCGCATCAACCTAGTCTTCATGGGTATGGGGGAGCCCTTCCTCAACTATGCAGCATTCATGGACGCCGTCCGCTTACTAACAATCGGAATGAAGATCCCAGAGTCCCGGATGACGGTCAGCACCTCCGGAATCCTTCCTGGCATCGTCGAGTTCGCCCGCGAAACAGTTCGCCCCAAGCTGGCCGTCAGCCTCAACGCCTCCAACGACGTCGTCCGCGAATCCATTATGCCGATCACGCGCAAGTGGAACATCGCCGCGCTGCTGGAAGCAATCTCCGCCGTGCCCCTGCGCCCCCGCGAGCGAGTCACCTTCGAATACGTAATGTTAGGCGGCATCAACGACCAAATGGAACACGCCGAAGAACTTATCGCCCTGCTCAAAGGGCTTCGCTCCAAGATCAACCTCATCGTCTGGAACTCCGGTCCCGACATGCCCTTCCACGAGCCGCTACCTACAGACGTGGCAGCCTTCCAGAAGCGCCTCCGCGAAGCCGACATCCCCGCGTTCATCCGCCGCCCGCGTGGCCGCGATATCTACGCCGCCTGCGGTCAACTCAAGCGGACGCTGGAGTCCTCTCCCGCCGCAGCCGCTCCTCTAGTCGAGATTTCACCTGCGGCCAGTCTTCGCGAATAATCGAAAACCACACACTATGGCGCAGCGATCCATCGGGCATCACATAATGATTGCGAAAAGTCCCCTCTTCGATCGCTCCCATCTTTCGCATCGCTGCCTGCGACTGAAGATTCTCATGATGAGTCTTCAACGCGACGCGATTCATCTTGAGCTCTTCAAAAGCATAAGTAAGCTGCAACAGCTTCGCCTCGGGATTCAACCCCGCGCCATGAAACTCTGGCGACAGCCATGTATGTCCAATCTCCACTGTCCTGTGTGTCAGGTCGAGATCGAGAAACCGCGTGCTGCCGATCACCCGATTCTCACCCTTCAGCACCGTCGCCCACGGCATGGCATTGCCTGTCGCCTTTGCTCGCAGCGCTGAATCCATCCAGCCGCGCAGATCCTCCGGCGTTTTCACCACAGTAAGCATGTAACGCCAGATGCGCTCATCGAAAGCAATTTTTTCAAGTCCAGGCAGGTGCTTGTCGCTCAACGGTTCAAGCCTGAGCCTCGCACCCTCCAAAATAGGCGTCTCTATCAGCATGGCTTATTGGTCCTGATGTGCCAGCGCTGGCGTCACTCGAGACAGTGCGAGTGATAGTAATGTTTCGGTCACCCGGTCATAATCATGACGCAGTACATCGCCTTCGTGGACGAAATTCCCTGTCACCGGCTCTACACCCAATGCCCGGACGCGATCCAGATCAGCTTCGATCGGCTCTTGTCCTTCACGTGCATACTGTTCCAACCGCTGAGCAGAAATTGGCTCCGCATTGATTACGGCGTAGTCGAAGATGGGGCGACCCGTATTGCCGCAATGGTGCAATATCTTTTCGATGTGTTGCGATGCTGTAAGTCCCAGCGATTCATTCGCCTGCGTCATCAGGTTGCAGACGAACACCTTTGTCGCGGCCGATGCCGCCAGCGCCTCCGGTATTCCTCTGACCAGCAAATTTGTAATCAGCGATGTATACAGCGAGCCCGGGCCCAACGTAATCAGATCGGCGTTTGCAATTGCCTCCAGAGTCTCCGGCAGTGGATCGGCTGTCCCGGGCTCCAGCCGCAACTCCACGATGCTCTGTTTACTCGCGGTGATGTTCGTCTCACCCCGCACTACCGAGCCATCATCCATCTGCGCTGCCAATGTCACATTGGTGTTCGTTGCAGGAAATATCCGCCCGCGGACGGCGAGAATCTGCGACGACATTTGCACGGCCTGCGCAAAGTCTCCTGTGATATTTGACAGCGCCGCGACGAAGAGATTGCCGAAGCTGTGTCCTTCCAACTCACCCTGGTCAAAGCGATATTGGAACAGCTTCGATAGCAGGTGCTCATCCTCCGACAAGGCCACCATGCAGTTTCGGATGTCGCCCGGTGGCAGCATCTTGAAGTCCTCGCGCAGCCTCCCCGACGAGCCTCCATCGTCGGTTACGGTAACAATCGCCGATAACTCACTGACGACGCAACGCGAACCGGGACAAGTTCCCGCACCCGCAGTAACCTGAACCTGATGCTGGAGGAAATCCGAGCGTCTGCTCTTTCGCCGGTCGGGCGCAGCTACATGGCGTTTGAGCCCTCGCAACAGCGTGGATAATCCCGTGCCTCCGCCGATCGCTACGACACGGAGTGTTTTTTCCCCGGATTCCGTTGAGTTCAGCAAAACCACGCAACTCTCTCTGACGTACTCATGTTAATGGCTGCTGAGGAAAGATGTCGCCAGCGACGCCGTGATCAATCGAGATCGCGCGAGGAAGCCTCAAATAATGCTGTCGTGCGAAAACCGTACGCAGAGAAAAATGCGCTAAACCTCTGGATAGAGCAGTTCTGTAAACCTCGGATCGTCGGCCATATCCTGGAAATCCGAGTCTGACCGTGCCTGAATACGGTTCCGTGGATTCTGCCGGATCGCTTCGGTCAGGTGCTCCAGGCATGTATGGGAATCCCCCGTCATGCTCGCCAGCACGGCCAAGCCATAGAAGGCATAGTCCGCTTTATCGTTCTGCTTCAGTATGGCCGTGAACTGCTCGCGGGCGTCTTCATAATGGCCATCGTTGAGCAGAGAGATCGCGTAGTCATAGTGCTCTTCGTGACTGGTGAAACTGGTCTTTCCCTTTGACACCTGCTGGACACACGCATTGATGTACATGCGTATACGGTCCGCAAGGTCACCGGATCCGGCGGCCAACATCTTATCGAAGGCCGCGTGAGCCTTGTCGTACTTGCCTTCCTGCATAAGACGCAGTGCAGCTTCGTAGTTAGAGAGCATCTGCGCTCGGTCATTGTCCAAAACTACAGGCATTGTTCCAGCCAGTGTACGGGGTGAACGTTTCGTAGCAGATGCCATTTCTGTTTTAGTCTGTGCCATGATTAATTCAGTCGCCTGAGGCGCTCCCTAACTTACGTTTCTTTGGCTCAACCAACAGCCATATTTTTTCTATGAACTTGTTTGGGTTTTTATACGCAGACCTGGCCGCGAGGTCAACTCCCCTTGCCAGTTGCTGCCATATTTACCGCTTCGCACTCGCATTATCATAATTTTTTTGGCGGCATCTCAACTACTTCCGTCCGTAGACCGAAGGATTAAGCTCGGGATCGTTATACATCTTCATCTGCCGGTAGAGTTTGAACCTCCGGGTGCCCTGCAAAATTTCGCTCCACAGGGCATCCAGGCAGCCTGCCAGATCGCTCCGCTGTTCCTTGAGAAGTACCAGTCGATCGGCATTACGTCGACGGTGGGCTTCCGTGGCTGTCTCACGGTGCTCCTCTTCCTCTGTGTGATATATCTTCAGCGCAAGAATGGAGAGCCGGTCGATCATCAGTCCGGGTGTCTCCGAATGCAAGGGCGCATGCTCATTTTGCTCCAGCCTCTCCAAGAGCCAGACGTCCATCTTTTCGACCAGGTCGTTCCGTTTTTGATTCAGCCTGTCGATAGCATGTTTCACTTCTGCGATGTCCCCATCCGTCGCCTCAGGGGAGCGGGCCTTGTCCTCCTCGTGCCAGAGATCAAAGTTGGCAACGTGCTGCGCCATGGCAATCGCCATTAGGCCATCGGCATTGGCTGCGATACCAAAATCTCTCTCTGTTTCCTTCTCTCTCTCGTGCAGAGCTTCTGTTATCTCGTCTTGCATTCGCGTAATCAAAAGAGCGTCAAGCATACCCAGACATTACTCCGTTAGAAACTTTATCAGCTTGCAGAGGTTTCAGTTGCCGTAAGTCGCCGAACCAAGGAGACTAAGAGGCATACATGACGAGTTCGACGAAACGGGTCCTGATCTACCGCCTTGGCAGCCTTGGAGACACCCTTGTAGCCCTTCCCGCACTGCACCTTATTGCGCGAGCCTTTCCGCAGGCCGAACGCCGCATGTTGACTAATTTTCCTGTTAACGTCAAAGCTCCTCCGGCTGCAGCGATCCTTGAAAATACCGGCCTTGTGCATGGGTTTCTCCGTTACACCGTAGGAGCGCGTGGGCCGCGCGAACTGCTTTCGTTATGGTGGCAGGTCTTTCGCTGGCGCCCCGATGTGCTGGTCTATCTGGGTTCTTCTCGCGGAGTAGCGTCGGCGCATCGGGACGCTGCGTTCTTCAGGGCCTGCGGCATCAGGCGTTTGATAGGTGTGCCGGTGTTTGAAGATATGCAACAGAATCGGTGGGAGGCCGCTGATGGGGCGCTTGAGCCTGAGGGTGCCCGGCTTGTCCGCAACATCGGCGAGCTTGGGGATGCGCGCATCGATGATCCGGAAAGCTGGGATTTACACCTGACAGACTCCGAAATGGCGCGTGCAGACGAGGCGTTGAAGCCGGTTGAGGAGCGGCCTTTGATAGCGGTCAGTGTGGGGACCAAGGTGCAGTCGAAGGATTGGGGACGGGAGAACTGGAGGGCTTTGCTGGGCCGGGTTGCTGGTGCTTATCCGGGTTATGCGCTGGCGTTGTGCGGGGCGCCGGAGGAGAGTGAGGCGAGCGAGTTTGCTGCGGAAGGCTGGCGGCAGGCTGGCGGTGGACCGGTGGTGAATCTGTGCGGGCAGCTGACGCCGCGGCAGAGTGCGGCGGCGTTCGCTCGGGCCCGCGTCTTTATTGGGCATGACAGTGGGCCTATGCATCTGGCGGCGGCGGTGCAGACACCTTGTGTGGCTATCTTTGCGGCGCGTAATAAGCCTCGCGTGTGGTTTCCGTATGGACGTCAGCATCGGGTTATTTATCACCAGACGGAGTGCTGGGGGTGCGGGCTGGAGACTTGCGTCGTGGAGCGGAAGCGGTGCCTGACTTCGATTACGGTGGAAGAGGTTTTGGGAGAGGTTCGGGCGGTTCTTGGGTGATTTTTTTGCGAAAAATTCTGGAGCGGCGGAACAGCGTTTTTGCTGGGGATTTTGCGAAAAATGGTCGCTCGACGTGGTGTTTTTGTGGACAAAACGTGGTGAAACGCGTGGTAATCGTGGACAGGGGGATGCGCTTAATCGGGTGACGAAACTTATGCAACCTTTCAGGGATTTTTTTGCCTGGGCGGAGATGCGATGATGGGTCGACAAGGAGACGCTTTTTGCACATGCTGCCGGAACTTCATTCGATCCTGAGCCTGCTGGAGGGGGGCTTCGGCCAACTCAAGGTGCTGGTAGCAGGCGACATCATGCTGGACCGCTACATTCATGGCGAGGTTGATCGCATCTCTCCCGAGGCTCCCGTTCCTGTCATTCGCCATGCCCAGCGGTACGAGAGGGCGGGCGGAGCAGCCAACGTCGCAATGAATCTTGCAGGCCTTGGCTGCCAGACGTTTCTGGCAGGTTTTTGGGGGAATGACACCGAACAAACGGAACTGACAAGCATCATGCAGGGCGCCGGGATCGATACTTCTGGCGTTGTTGCCAGCTCGCTCCCTACGATCTCGAAGACCAGAATCGTGGGGCGAACTCAGCAGTTGCTTCGGCTGGACATCGAGAGCCGGGATAAACACCCCGACATTGAGGCTCAGTGCCTGCTGGAGCGCGCCGCGGAGCTTGCCGGTAGGGTTGATGCCGTTATCCTTTCGGACTACGCCAAGGGGGCGCTGTCGAAGGCGCTCTGCGAAGCTGTGATCCAAGCGGCGCGTGCAGCCGGGGTCCCGGTACTGGCCGACCCAAAGACGCCGGACTTCGGCAAGTACGCGGGAGCGACTACAGTTTGTCCGAATCTCGGTGAGCTTTCGATCGCAACAGCCGTTCCCGCCCATGAGACAGAGGCGCTGCTTGCGGCGGCGCAGACTCTTGTTGTTGTCCATGACTTTGAATTTCTTACCGTGACGATGAGCGAGAAGGGAATCAGCGTGCTGCGTCCTGACAGCACCTTCCACTCTCCGGCGCGGGCGCAAGAGGTGTTCGATGTGTCGGGTGCGGGCGACACAGTGATTGCGACGCTTGCCGCCAGCCTCGCCGGGGGCCTGAAGATCGAGACTGCGGTAGAGCTGGCAAATTTGGCTGCGGGAGTTGTCGTGGGCAAGGTGGGAACGGTGCCGATTGCGCGGCATGAGCTGATCGCGCTGCTGACTCCGAGCACGGGACTGACAGCCGGAGACAAGATTCTCGATCTGGAGCGGATTCAGAAGCGCGTTGCGGAGTGGAGGGCCTCAGGCGAGACGATCGTGTTTACCAACGGCTGTTTCGATCTTTTGCATGTCGGCCACATCACTCTGCTTGAAGACTGCCGGCGCTTTGGGTCGAAGCTTGTGCTCGGACTGAATGCGGACGCTTCCATTGGCCGCTTGAAGGGGCCTACGCGACCGATCGTTGGAGAACGAGAGCGGGCTCGCGTGATGGCTGCGCTGGCTGCGGTTGATGCTGTGGTGCTCTTTGAAGAGGACACGCCGATGGAGTTGATCCGTGGAATACGGCCTAATGTGCTGGTGAAGGGCGGTGATTACACGGTCGAAACAGTGGTCGGACATGAGGAGGTCCTTGCCTCCGGCGGGCGTGTGGAGATCGTGCCTACGGTCGAAGGTTTTTCGACGACTAACATTGTGAAGAAGCTCACAGCGAGTTCGGCGTAGAGGCGTGATAAAGGTTTCTAATGTGAGAAAGACCCGGGGCTAAAGCCCCTCTCATTGGATAATTTGCCGCAGGGCTAAAGCCCTGCGATCCCACCCCAAAAACAATGGCTTTTCAGTAACCTTCACGCAGGACGAATTGGTAATTAAAAGCGGGAGAGAATTTGATCATCGTTACGGGCGGCGCAGGGTTCATCGGCAGCAACCTCATCCACGAGCTGAACCGCGCAGGGGAGCGGAACATCCTGCTGGTGGATAACTTTGCCCCATCGCCGAATCTGAGCGGGGCGAAGTTTCTGAATCTCGCGGGTGCCGAGTATGCCGATTACATGGACAAGAGGGAGTTTCGTGCCGCGTTGAAGGCCGGGGACTTTGAAGCGACCAAGGTGCGGGCGATTCTGCATCAGGGGGCCTGCTCGAACACGCTCGAAGACGACGGCCGCTACATGATGGACAACAACTTCACCTACTCGAAGGAACTGCTACACTTCGCGCTGGAGCACAGGATCCCCTTTGTCTACGCCTCGACCGCCGCTGTGTATGGGGCCAGCACGAACTTTACCGAGGCAGCAGCAAACGAGCGGCCGCTGAACGTCTACGGCTACTCGAAGCTGGTCTTCGATAACTACGTCCGTCGCCTGATGCCGGAGATGAAGAGCACCGTGGTCGGGCTGCGCTACTTCAACGTCTACGGTCCCAGAGAACAGCACAAGGGCAGAATGGCGAGTGTTATTCACCACTTCACGCGGCAACTGAAGGACACAGGAAAGATCAGAATGTTTGAGGGCTCCGGCGGCTACGACAACGGCGAACAGCGGCGGGACTTTGTCTTCGTGAAGGACCTGGCGCGGATCAATATGTTCTTTGCCGGTCTGCTCCATGAAGGGCCGAAGAGGCCCATTCATGCCGTAGTCAACGCGGGTACCGGGGAGGCGCGGACGTTCAAGGCAGTTGCCGAGTCCCTGATGCAGGTTCATGGGCCAGGCGAGATTGAGTACATCCCGTTTCCGGGCGATCTGAAGAACCGGTATCAGCACTACACGCAGGCCGAGGTGACGGGTTTGCGCACGTGTGGATATAGTGCACCGTTTACACCGATCGAGGAGGGCATAAGGCAGACATTTGCCGAGGAGCCCGCTCAGTAAGTTTGGCTGATTCAATACTCTTTTGAGTCTCCAAGTGCAAGCAAACTTGTTGGGCAGTGGCCTCCCCGACGTCAGCTTTCGAGCAGCGGAACTTGCCGATAACAAGACTTTTCGGGAACAACTATTAGCGACATTTTAGCTGTACAAAACGTCTGTAACCTATTCCTACCGGAGAACCGACTTGCTACGGACTCAACTTTGCTTAGCTGCCCTTACCTTCCTCTGCTCGGCCTTATCTGCTCAAGTTCCTGTAAAATCAGATCTCGCGCGACACACGACAAAGCAGATTGCAGTAGACGGCAACGTTAAACTTGAAGTGTTGGATTTTGGCGGGTTGGGACGTCCGATCATATTTTTGGCGGGCATGGGCCTGGATGGTCACGAGTTCGATGACTTCGCACCGATGTTTCTACCTAAGCATCGAGTGCTCGCTATCTCACGGCGCGGTTTCGGAGGGTCAAGTGCTCCTACGCCTGATCAGGAAAACTACTCAGCCGACCGTCTTGGAAAAGATGTTCTAGCAGTCATCACAGCGCTGAAAATCGACAGGCCTGTACTAGTCGGTCATTCTCTGGCTGGCGAAGAACTAAGTTCGATAGCGACTAGTCACCCCGAGGAAGTGAGTGGCCTTGTCTATTTGGAGGCTGGGTACCCGTACGCGGTGTACTCGCCAACACTTGGCGACCCGATCATTGACGCTAAAGACCTTCAGCAGCACTTGAGCCTTCTGTTTTCTGCTACGCTCCAGACCCGTTCCGACTTTGCTGCCCTGGAAGCATCAGTGGCAAGGTTTGACGAAGACCTGAAAGCACTGGATCGGAGGTTTGCTTCTCAGCCTGCTCCTCCAGCCCGCCGGAAAGATGCGCCGCCCCCTCCGTCCATTCTTCTAGCGTTGGTCAATGGAGCGCAGAAGTTCACTGAGATCCATGTCCCGACCCTAGCCATCTTCGCCATTTCTCGTTCACCCGGCGAAACAACGAACGCCCAAGCCGATGCGTTCCAGGGAGCAGTTCCAGAAGCTCGCGTAGTGCGTATTGCGGGTGCCGATCATTTTATCTTCCGTTCCAATACAAAAGAGGTCGTGGAGGAGATGACCACGTTCCTCAACAGTCTCCCCAACTAACGAGGCGTCTGCAGTTCGCACGAAATGGGGTTTTCGGAAACTACGATCTGCTGCAGAGCGAACTTGCCGAAAACCCGACTTTGCAGCCACAAATGGAGTGGCTTCTAAATGCGTTCGCCGATCGTCATACTAAGACGAGAGCCGAGACGACATGACGATTACAGCTTCAGCCTGATGATGTAAATGTCCTGAAACTCGCTGGACGGTGGTATGGAGCCGTCTTCTCGTTGTTTTTCGATCTGCGGATTGGCGGCAAAGTAGAGAAAATCGCCGACTATAGTGCCGGTCGTGGGGCCATCGAAGATGGGGTTGTAAGCTTCTAGGACCTCGGCCCGTTCGATGGTGTTCCTGGCTGGATTCAGGTAGTAGCGCATGACCCTGCCGGGATGTACGTCGGGGTTCTGGATTCCGACGAGCGCGCCGTTGTGAAAGTAAAGGCCGTCAATATTGGCGTCGGCGATGTTGCGCGGCTTGGCTAGAAGTTGCACTTGCCTGGTGGCGATATCGACACGTGCGACTCCGATCCACCCGGCTACGAAGAGTAGCTTGTCGTCTGGCGAAACGGCAATGCCGTTGGCTTGTACTACGGAGTTCGGCGGCAGGAATGGCGCGAGGCCATCGTGATCCGGTGAAGCGCTAAAGACCTCTCCGGTGCCTGTGTTGGTAGCGAAGGCTTCGCCGGTTGAGCTAAGGGCAACGTCATTCAGAAATCCACCTGAGTTGGGCGGGAGCAGGTGTTTGAAGCGAAGCGCGCCAGTCTTCAGGTCGTACTGAAAGACGCCCTGGCGTTCTGCTTTGTCCTGCACGCCTTGCGTAAAGGAATCACTGACAACCCACAGGATGCGTCGTTTGGCATCCACTTTCATCCCCAGCGTATCGCCGAGTCCGTCCTGCCCTGAAGCCTTGAAGTCTTTTGCTGAACCATCCAGATGGACTGCGATAATTTTGTGCTTGCCTATGCTGCTGACATAGAACGTTTTGCCAACAGGATCATAAGCAATCCCTTCGGGCAAGATATCGCGTTCGCGGAGTATAAACGCGATTGTGCTGCGAACGACCGGTGGATTCTCTTTCTCAATTTGCGCTACGAGGGACAGGAATCGAGGGTCGTCAGCGATGTTTTTGAAGGGACGGCCAGCGGGTGCTTTGGGATCCATACCGGTATGCGCTTCGGCCATCTTTTCCAACAGGTCCAGGGCCTTGGGGCCGTCACCGATGGCCGCGTACTCCGCGGCGAGGTTGAAGAGTGCGGCGGGATCGTTGGGCTGGGTGGACAAGATCGACTGAAGCTCACGTATCTCCTGCGCTCTCGCCGGAGGGATCTCTTTGTTCCGCTCTTTCTGATCTTGTGCAATCGAAGGATGTTGAGACAGTGGGGCGAGGAAGCATGCGCCTAACAGAATGGTCCGTAGCGGGCTTCGCATCGCCTGGGTCCTTTCGCATTTGAGCATAGTTCAATATCGTCGTGTCCACGAAGGATGCAAAGATGGCCATCTAAGTTATTGAATATATTGGGGGATGATGGTGAGAGCGCTGGGGCTCGAACCCAGGACCAACGCCTTAAAAGGGCGATGCTCTACCAACTGAGCTACGCTCTCAGACCACACTACCAAGTTAGCACAGTCGGCGGTGCAAATTGGGGTAGTTCAGCGGTCGCATGATGATGCCGCAATCTTCGATCACCTGGGCAAGTTTCTTTGCCGATTTCCATGGCAGATTCTTATGCAAATTATTGAGCTAATTGGCCTCCGGCGCACTGCCGTGACACTAAAGTCGCACGGTGCATTCATTGACTTGAGAAAGCCAGCGCAGTAGCCTCGGGCTATTGCATAACATTAGGTGCAACGGTGCGGCTAGATGTAGCCCGATTGCTCCTTTTCTCCAGGTGGCATCGAAAAGCGTCGTACAGGACGAAAATATATGGAATCGCGCGGCAGAGACAGGGATGATGAACTGGCAGCGGAGACGCCGGAAGATGTGGCGGTGCTTTACTCCTGGGCCAATCTGCATGGAGCCAAGTATCGCGACTTTTCGGCATCGCGGCGGGAGTATCGCGCCCAGCTGAGACATCGCGCAGCAGAGCAGGTTCGCGAACAGGCATTGCTGGCGCAGGCCGAGGCAGAAACCGCAGCCAAAGCGGCAGAGTCAGCGGCGCGACAGGCAGCCGAAGTAGCCCGCACGAATCCGGACCATATGTCCGATTCCGGGGTGCAGCGATCGTTGAGAGAAGCGGAGGAAGCGGCACGCACGGCGGCTGCTGAACGTGTGGAAGCGGCACGCCGGGCCGAGGCTGCTGCTATTGCCGAGGCTGCAGCCCGGCGAGAGGAGCGCGAGATTGCCGAGGCGCATGAATCCGCACAAAGACAAGCCGCGCGCTACGCGGAATCGGAAATACGCCGCAGAAAACAGTTCGGCTCAGAGAGTGTGCCTCAGGTTCCGGGCCAGACGTCGGATCCCTATACGCCAACAATATCCGACACCCCGATTCAACCGCCGTCGACTTCGCAATCAATGCGGTCGACGCCTGATCAGGAAGAACGCCCTGTTCAAAGGTCCATTGTTGCATCTGATGCAACGCCTGTCGGCAGTCAAAACCGTTATATCTCCGGTTCGCAGCCAGTGGAGAACTATCCACCCGCAGCCAAACCGGAGTATAGGTCGCCTGCCTCGCAGGTCTCCGTGCGCCGGCCTCAGGGCTACAGCCCTGACGACGCATCGGGTGTGCGTCAAATCTATCGTGGCCCGGAGTATGGTCAGCCGGCGCAGGATGATTCAGGGCTCAAGTCGGCTCCGGTTCGGAACCGGCAAGTACCGATCCCGGTTGCCCCTATGACGCCTGTCGACTCGAAGCGATCCATGGCTTCCGGCGATGTTCCGCAGCCCGGGCAGCCTATGGTTGGAGGTAAGCGGCGAACCGATCTTCCGCCTCACCCACCGCAATCAGAGGTTCGTCAGTCGCGGCCGGATGCTACAGCCGTAAATTCAGTGGAGCGTACCCCCGCGCGGACCGGATCGTTTGGTGATCGTGCCTCGGAGCAATCGGGTGGTCGAACAGGTCAAACAGAAGGCTCGTTCGATTCTGCGTTTCTCTCGGGCAGGAGATCTGTTGTCGATCCGCTGCCGCCTCAATCCACCACACCCGTGTCTGGGCAAACATCTCCACCAATCAGACCCGTTTCGCCGTTCTCACAGGCTCCGGCTTCTGCAGATCCCGCACGTGGACGCCGGGCACAGGACGTCTCCGGATATCAGCCAGCGCCGGTTTACTCTGACCTGCCGCGAAGAGTTGGGTCGGAACCGTTACCGGATTCGGTGACCGACTCTTCCACGCAGCGTGCAGCTTATACAGCGGACCCCGCAGGACCGGCGTGGCTGTATGCTCCGCCTGCCGCACAACAACAAGCTATGCCAATGCCTTCCGCGCCACCGACGCAGTCGTCTGTGGCCGAGACGCTGCAGCGTTCGCGGGAACGTGTGGCCGCTCGCTGGTTTGCTTTGAAGGGTGTCTTCGAGCAGCCCGGACAGGAACAGCCTGAGCCTACGCCCGTGCGGCAGAAGGAGATTCGCACACCGATACTTGCGGTCTTCTCGCTGGCTGGCGGCGTTGGCAAGACCAGTCTGGTCGCTACGATTGGCCGCTCGCTCTCCTCGCTTGGCGAGAAGGTTTTGTTGACCGATACGACCTCACACGGTCTGCTGCCGTTTTACTTCGGTGCAAGCGAGCTTCGGCAGGGAACTGTTCGTACTTTCTCGCCCCCCAGTGGCAGCACCGACGCACCCATCTACCTGGTCAGCTATGACATCGATCAGAGGATCGGCGACGAGGCGGCGCAGGAGGCTCTCGTCGAGGAGATCATCAACAACAGCCGCGGAACGCACCGCATTCTCCTGGACCTGACCCCCAGTTCGGGATGGATCGTTCGCCACATGGCACGAATGAATCCGACCATTCTTGTGCCGGTTGCGCCCGATATGAATTCGGTTATCAGTCTGCAGTCGGTTGAGAAGTTCTTTCACGGCTGCGTCGACGCGGATGGCCGACCCATTCAACCGTACTATGTGCTGAACCAGTTTGACGCGTCGCTGCCGTTGCACCTCGATGTTCGCGAGGTTCTGCGACGGCAGCTAGGCGACCGCCTTCTGCCCTTTGTCATCCGTCGCGCGCCGGCGGTGAGCGAAGCACTGGCAGAGGGAATGACTGTAGTGGACTATGCACCGGAATCGCCCGTCTCCGAGGACTACTTGAACGTTGCAACCTGGCTCCGCACAATCGCAGCCCCGGCCACTGCCGGCTTCCGAAACGTACGCTGGAGTGAACGATGACCCAATCGTCACTGTGGCGGTCGTTCGAGTCCGGCGACGCCTTCCTGCTTAGAGTTCTACGATTCGTCATCCTCGTTGCCGGCATTACTCTTCTGGGATTCACGGGTGTTCTTGAACTGACGTGGCCGCAGCAGCTTGTGCTTGGCCTGCTTACGGTGTTGCTCGCAATCTGGATGGACCGCAGTTCGAGCTCATACCTCGTGACTCTGACACTGATGTTTGCTTCGGGGTACTCGACGTTTCGCTACGGCTTCTGGAGAATCGCGACCACGACGAAGTTCTTTTTAGATCCTGGTTCGGCATGGAGCTGGCTCGATGGCTTCTTCATGTCCCTGCTTCTAATGGCGGAAGCCTATGCGTTTGTAATTCTGTTCCTTGGCTATATGCAGACCATATGGCCGCTACGCCGCACACCGGTGCCGCTGCCGGACGACCCAGCGAAGTGGCCCTCAGTCGATCTTCTGATTCCTACCTATAACGAGCCTCTGAGTGTGGTGAAGTACACGGCGCTGGCTGCGATGAACATCGACTGGCCGGCGGACAAACTCAATGTCTACATTCTGGACGACGGCAAGCGCGAGGAGTTCCGGCAGTTTGCCGAAGAGGCTGGTATCGGCTACATGACGCGCGATGACAATGCCCATGCCAAGGCTGGAAATATCAACCGAGCGCTGGCGCGGCTCGATTCGCCTTTCGTGGCTATCTTTGATTGCGATCACGTCCCTACGCGCAGCTTCATGCAGGTCACGCTCGGCTGGTTTTTGCGCGACAGCAAGCTGGGAATGCTGCAGACGCCACACCACTTTTATTCGCCAGATCCGTTCGAGCGCAACCTGGGCCAGTTCCGCGTTATTCCCAACGAAGGCGAGCTTTTCTACGGCATCGTTCAGGACGGCAATGACTTCTGGAATGCGACGTTCTTTTGCGGTTCCTGCGCGGTCCTTCGCCGAACGGCGCTCGATGAGATTGGTGGTATTGCAGTCGAAACCGTGACCGAGGATGCTCACACATCGCTGCGAATGCAGATCAACGGCTGGAACACCGCGTACATCAACATTCCGCAGGCGGCCGGATTAGCGACGGAACGACTGAGCGGTCACGTGAAACAGCGCATCCGCTGGGCACGCGGCATGGTCCAAATCATGCGCACGGACAACCCTCTCTTCGCGCGGGGGCTGAAGCCTGCACAACGGCTCTGCTACTTCAATGCGATGGCGCACTTTTTCTACGCATTTCCACGGCTGATTTTCCTGACTGCGCCGTTGATCTATCTCATCCTTGGGCGTGTCAACGTTCCTGGCTACTGGGCGGCGATTCTTGCCTATGCCTTTCCGCACCTGGTGCTGTCGAATATCACCAACTCGCGGATCCAAGGGCAGCATCGCCACTCGTTCTGGAACGAAATCTACGAGACCGTACTTGCGCCCTACATCTTTCTGCCGACCATGCTTGCAATGGTCAATCCGAAATTTGGCAGCTTCAACGTGACTGCCAAGGGCGGCGTGGTTAACCGAAAGTTTTTCGATACCCGCATCGCTCAGCCGTTCCTCTTCATGCTAGGGATGAACTTCATCGCCATGTTGATGGCGATCCCACGTTTCTTCTACATTCCCATTCCCTATATCAGTGGGCTGTATGACGGTACCCATCCCGGCACCATCATCATGAACCTGATATGGGTCATGTTCAACATGGTCATCCTGAGCGTAGCCACAGCGGTGGCATGGGAGAGCCAGCAACGCCGTCAGACAGTGCGCGTCGCTATGGCTGTACCCTCCACTGTGGTGCTGGCAAGCGGCATGAAGATTCAAGGTGTCACCGCCGATGTTTCGAGCGGCGGAGTCATGATAAAGACGGAGCGCGATATTACGAGTGCTGCTGCCGGCGACACCGTAAAGTTAGTCTTTCCTGTTCTTGCCGGCGATGCCACTTTGCCGGCGACTATTGTTGGGCTCGACGGCAATATACTGCGTGCTCAGTTCGACCCCCTGACTTTGCAGGAAGAAGAAGCGCTCACCATGGTGCTTTACTCTCGTGCCGATACATGGCTTGGGTGGGGAGAGACGCGAGAGGCTGACCGGCCGCTCAAGAGCCTGGGCCGCATCTTCGAACTGGCCGTGCACGGGCTTTCGCAGACAATACGAGGTTTGATGAAGACGAAGAAGAAAAATCAGCCGAAGGGAAAGCTCATCACGAGCATCGTCCCTCTGCTTCTGTTGGCCCTTTTTGCCGGAACAAGCAACCTCTTTGGGCAACTCCAGGCTATCCCGGAACCACAGTCAGCATCTACCGAGAGTAACGTCACTTCGCCGATAGACACCGGCGCGCAGGCACGTCCCGTAGCGCCGGGCACCTTCGACAATATCTTCACCCTAGCCGATATTGGCGTTCCTGACACGATCGTACTTCGCGGCGTCGATGCATATCACACCATTTATTTCTCGATCCCGCAGACTCAGGTCGTTAAGACCGCGACCATGAAGCTGCACTATCACTTCTCCCCCGGCCTTATCCCGTCGCTTAGTCATCTCAAGGTGAGCCTGAACGGAACTCTGTTCGCCACTCTTGCCGTTAATACTCCTCCTGTTCCGCCAAGCGCATCGACGGCGGCGCAGCGGGTAGAGAACCAGTCGCTCAGTGTTACGGAGAACAATGTCCTGCTGGAGGCAACACTCACGATCCCTGCGGAGATGCTCGTTCGCGATAACCAGCTTACCTTCGAGTTCGTCGGGCACTACACAATGGAGTGCGAGGATCCCTCTCACACCGCCCTATGGAGCCACATCGATCCCACCACGACCATTCAGCTGGCGGGTTCGCTGTTGCCTCTGCATAACGACCTTAAATTACTGCCTTTGCCGTTTTACGATGCCGCAGTCAATCTTCATCCGGTCGTGCCTATAGTCTTCCTGAGTCAGCCCTCTCCGAAGGCGCTGCAAGCGGCTGGTATCGTTACTTCCTGGTTCGGTATTCTCACGGACTTTCGTGCCGTCCGTTTTCCTGTCTCCATTGGCACCATTCCCATGGGCAATGCCATCGTCATCAGCGAGAATGCGGCCGATCTTCCCGCTTCGCTCAAAGTCAACGATAGCTCAGGCCCAACGATTGCCATGCGGGCCAATCCCAACGACCCATATTCCAAAGTTCTTGTTCTTACTGGCGATAATCCGGAAGACCTCATGACCGCCGCCATGGGTCTAACGCTTCAACGCGATCTGTTAAACGGCGACCAGGTACGTATTTCCAATTTGAAAGTACCCGAGCCACGCAATCCTGATGACGCTCCGCGGTGGCTCAGCACTGACAAGATCACTCATGTTGGCGATATTACTCAAACAGGCAACCTGCAGGGCGACGGATCGGTCCCCGTGGCGGTCTACATGCGTGTCCCGCCAGATCTGTTCTATGGCGCCATGCAGAATTTAGGCTTTCACATGGGCTACCGCTACAACGGCATCCCTTTGTCGAACGAAAGCTCGCTGCAGGTCTATACAAATGATGCCTATATAAGTTCGACGCCGCTGCCGCATACGGAAAACGCATCGGCTCATCTTGAGACCATCGTGCCGGTACCAGTTGCGAACATGCGTCCGTTCTCCAATACGATGATGATGCGTTTCATCTTCCTGCTGGCAAAGAAGGGCCGATGTCAGGATACGGCGCCGTACAACATGCAGGGCGCCATCATGAAGGACTCCTATCTTGACATTCGCGGGATACCTCACTGGACCGTGTTGCCGAACCTGGAGATCTTCGCAAACGCGGGCTTTCCGTTTACCCGGAGAGCCGATCTCACCGATACCACCGTGGTCCTGCCGGACACACCTGGTCCCGAGGAGATTGAGACATATCTCACTTTCATGGGCCACTTTGGCGGACAAACCGGCTACCCGGTGCTCAACGTGACTGTTACCAACGCAGACGGTATGAGGAGCAACAGGCACAAAGATTATCTGGTCATCGGTACGGTCGACGATCAGCCGGCTCTGACAAAACTGAACCCTTCACTGCCGGTGATGATTGATGGCAGCGGGCTGCATATTCAGGACACCCAGGGTTTCTTCGCACCGCTGCAACGTGCGTGGTGGAAGGTTCGCAGCTCAGACCGCATCCAGTCCGGCGAATTGGAAACTGCAGGCGGACTGCCGGATGCTCTAATCGAGGGAATCGAGTGGCCCAGCGGCTCCAACCGCTCTGCCGTACTGGTCGTCCTGCGCGACAAAACTGTGGTGCCAAACTTCCTTTCGGTCTTTCTGAAGACCTCGCAGTCCTCCGATATCGCGCAGTCCGTGAGCGTGCTAAAAGGGAAGCGCTTCATCTCCTACCGGATCGGAAACGACGTTTATTGGGTCGGTTCGCTTTCCACCTGGATCAGACTTAGCATGCTCTTTTCAGAGTTGCAGTGGCTCATGGTCGTCTCGACTATGATCTTCTGCTTCCTGATGGCCGCCATCGTTCGCGCGATGTTGCGGCGAAGGGCGCGGGCCCGCTTACAAGGCAACGACTGAAGAGGCCGCCGCCATGGCTAAAGGTGACCCTGTCGGAAGAAAGTTTTTACTGTGGCTATCTATTGGACTCATTCCGGTAGTCTGTCTTTCGTCGGCGGCTAAGGCGCAGACATGGCCCTTGTGGGAGAGCTATGCACGGTATGTCGTTGATGATCAGGGACGGGTCGTCGATCGTAGTGCGCAAGACCGCACCACTAGCGAAGGGCAAGCCTACGCAATGTTTTTTGCGCTGGTTGCCAATGATCGCAGCCGATTTGACAGGCTCCTGCGCTGGACCGAGGTCAACCTTGCGGGAGGCGATCTGACGCAGCACTTGCCTGCCTGGAGTTGGGGTAGAAGTCCCGACGGCAGTTGGAAGACCCTCGATCCCAATCCAGCATCGGATGCCGACCTGTGGATCGCTTACTCGCTGCTGGAAGCGGGCAGGCTATGGCAGGAACCCCGCTACGAAAAACTAGGCACCGTCCTTGCAATCCGTATCGCGCAACTCGAGGTGGCTTATATCCCCGGTCTGGGGACGACGCTGCTCTCAGGTCCCGTCGGTTTTCATCCTGACGACAGCACATGGATCCTAAACCCGAGCTATATGCCTCCGTTTATTCTGACCCGCCTCTCCAATGCTGTGCCGCGGGGGCCGTGGAACGCGGTCCAGAGTTCACTGGAGCGGATACTGGCTCAAGGGTCAGTCGACGGCTTTGCCATGGACTGGGTGAGTGCCGGTACAGGCGTTCGTCCCTGCCCGCCTCCGGACAAAGCGAACGCTTTGGCGGTAGGCAGCTACGATGCGATCCGAGTCTATCTGTGGCTGGGCATCTCTGACCCTAACGCCCCCAAGATCCGCGATCTGCTTACAGATGTCTCCGGCATGGCAGCCTATATGAAAAGTCATAGTGCGCCGCCGGAGGTGGTGAATGCCAGCGGCCGGATTGTGAGCATCAATGCGCCACCAGGGTTCTCCGCGGCGATAGTGCCGTACCTTCAGGTCATAGGAATGAGAGCGCAGGCCAAGGCCCAGTTGGACCGCCTTGCAGCTACAAGGAACCCGGCCATGGGCCTCTACGGACGAACCCCAGTTTATTACGACCAGAATCTTGCGCTTTTCTCCACTGGGTGGGTCGAACAGCGTTATAGCTTCGATCGCGATGGAAGACTGAAGGTGAAGTGGCACTGACGGAAAAGACGCTATCTACCAGAGCCAACAGTGTCAAAACAGTAAATACCGCGAAAAAAACGGTACAAAAACATGAAAAAGCGATAAGCTGCGGAAGGACGGCAGAGGTGACGATGCTGGTTTCCAAACGCACTGTCACCCGAGTGGCGAACTATGAAGATTGTTCCCTCAATACGACCTCTAGCCGCAGCGATGATTCTCGCAGCACTCAGCGCGGCGATGCTGCCTGTCCAACTGTGTGCCCAAACGGCAGAATCAGCGACCCAGTCTCTCCTGGATAAGGCTCATGCACTTGAAGTGAGAGGCCGCATGGACATGGCGGTACAGACTTGGCAGCAGGTGCTGCTGGCCGATCCCGTCAACGTGGATGCACTTGCCGGTTTGGCGCGTGCCGCCAAGTTGAGCGGCAATACCGCACTCGCCGGAACCTATTTGGATCGCCTGCGCGCAATCAACGCCAACGACCCCAACATCGCTCGCATCGAGAAGATGGGTTCGCAGCAGGATCAGGCGACACAGCTGCAACAGGCCGGCAAATACGCGCAATCGGGTCAGTATGCACAGGCCATGGCTATCTATCGTCAGGTATTTGGCAACACACCTCCGCCGGGCGACTGGGCACTCGCCTACTACGAGACCGAGTCTGCGACCGAGGAAGGCCGTGCGCACGCAATCGCTGGACTTCGCGCCCTGGTTGAAAAATTTCCAAGCGACTCGCGGTATCAGATAGCGCTAGGGCGCATCCTTACCTACAACCCGCAGACGCGGGCTGAAGGCAGGAAGTATCTTGAGCGCCATCCTAACGACCCACAGGCGGTCGAGGCGCTCCGGCAGTCTCTTGTATGGGACTCGGCCAATCCAGCATCGGCAGCGGACATCAAAGCCTATCTCGCCAAGCATAATGACGCCCAGCTGAGCCAGGCGCTCCGTAACCAGCCCAAGCCCGTCTCCGGCAAGCCATCCGTGCCGCAGACGCCTGAGCAGATCGCCGCGGACGCCGCTCTTCGGGCCAGCAATGCAAGGGAGCAAGAGGCCTACAAGGCGCTCAACGCCAAGCGCCTCGATGAGGCAGAGACCCGATTCAAAGCCATACTTGCGAGTGAGCCGCAGAACGCGCGCGCTCTCGCCGGCATGGGTTATGTGCGCATGCAACAGGCCAACTTCGGGGGCGCCATCAGCTTCCTTGAGCAGGCCAAGCAGGATGGTGCACGCGACGCAGGGCTCGATGCTGCACTTGAAAACGCCCGTTTCTACTACGTTATGGGCGAGGGCTCGATCGCTCTCAACGAGAACGACCTGACCACCGCCGAGCAGAAGTATCAGGCAGCGCTTGCCATGCGCCCCAACAGTACCGAGGCGCTAGAAGGACTCGGTGGGACGCTCCTGAAAGCACAACAGCCCGGACCCGCCATAGAAGTTTTTGAGCGCTACGTCAAGCTGAAGCCTACGGCGGCGGCAGGTTGGCGCGGGCTCTTCATGGCCCAGTATGCCGCGGGCAATGCGTCGCAGGCGCTGCTAACGGAACAGCGCATCCCCGCCGCCGTTCGTGCGCAACTCATGCGCGATCCGGACTTCCTCCGTACGCTTGCCTCTGCTTACTCTGCGGTTGGCCGCGACGCCGATGCGCAGCGTGTACTGAAAAGCGCGCTCGATCTGCCGTTTCCTCCCGGAGCACATGGATTGCAGGTGGAGACGCAGCTCCAATATGCCGGTCTGCTCCTGCAGGCCAATCGCCTCGATCAGGCTGCCGGGCTTTTCCGCCAAATACTTGCAGCCGACATGAACAATACCGCCGCCTGGCAGGGGCTGGTCCGCGTTCAGCACGCGATGAAGCAGGATCAAGTAGCGCTTCAAACTCTCACGAACATGCCGCCATCAACCTATTCAGCGGCGATGCGCGATCCCGGCTTTCAGGCTACGGTGGCCTCCATCTATCAGAGCCAGAACAGGCTGGATGCTGCGCAGGAGATCCTCGAGAAATCGATTGAAGCTCAGACGGCTGCCGGTCAGAAGCCCAGCACGGAGCTTCTCCTCCAGTTGGCCGGTGTTTATCTCTCGCGCAACGAGCCGCAACGAGCCTACCCGATCTATCGCCAGGTGTTGACCGAGAACACGGATCGACCCGAGGCATGGAAGGGATTGCTGTCAGTTCTCCACTCTTCAGGCCGCGACCAGGAAGCATTGGCTCAGGTGCAGCAGATACCACAACCGGTCCGCGTGCAGCTAGAGTCTGACGTCGAATATCTTCAGACGATTGGTTCCGTCTACAACGCTCTCGGCCAGCCACGCGAGGCGATGGTCTTCCTTGACCGCGTGAAGCAGCACTATGCCATTCAGCGCACAATCGCTCCGGCCGATGTCGATATTCAGGATGCCTGGTTACTCTTCAATGGTGGTAATGATGCAGGACTTTATCGCCAGCTTATGTTGCTTGGCGGCCGGCAGGACCTGACCAACGAGCAACGTCGCACGGTGCAGACGATCTGGACTAATTGGGCTGTCCGTCGCGCCAACCAGGCCGCCGCAGCGGGAAACGTTAAGCGTTCTCTGGCCATCCTCAACGCTGCCGCACGGTCCTTTCCGGATAATCCCGGTGTTCTCAGAGCCCTAGCATCAGGATATGCTCGCGCCGGGCTGCCGAAGCAGGCTGTTGCCATCTTCAAGTCGCAGGACATGACCTCGGCCTCTGCCTCAGACTACAAATCCGCAGTGGGAGCAGCCCTTGCGGCCGGGGACAGCAAGATCGCCGAGACATGGTTGCGGTATGGTCTCGACGCTTACCCAAAAGACGCTGAGATGCTCAACCTCGGCGCGAAGTTTGAGCAACTCAAGGGTAATAGCGGCCGTGCGGCAGACTACTTCCGAGCCTCTCTTGCTGCCATGCCCCCAGGCGATCCCGGCGCTGAGCTGGCAAATGAGCTAAGCCAGCCCGTTCCTGTAGCTCGCCTGCCCAAGCCGGCAGAGCCACAGGACCTCGCCACGCTGCTTAGCAAGCCAGATCCGAATAGTTCTGAGCCCGCTGCTCCCCCACCGCCCCCGGCCCAGCCATATCTACCGAACTACAACAACGTCTACGGCCAGGCGCCTGTTCAGCTGTCTCCGCAGTCAAGCGCCGTTCCCTCATACATGGCTAATCCGGCACCACGGATCGCCAGGCAGACGCGATCTACACTGGGGGACTATGTCCCACAAGCCGCTGCAGTCAGTCCGCCACCCATCGCCAATTCTCCTCTCCAGTTAGCTTCAGAGTCTCCGTATTCGCCCGCGACCGTGCCGGGCGATCTGTCGTCTCAGGACTTTCAGCGCCAGCAGATCATGCGGCTGACCCAGGAGGCTCAGGCGCAGCAGCCGCCTATCACTGCAGCTCCTCAGGAGACCTACGGCCCCTACGTTCCTTACGTGCCTCCAGCGCAAAGCTACGGATATACGCCCTCGCCGGTTCCTATTCAGTTGGGAGACAATAGTCCACGTAACGCCCCACCGCAGCATGATGTTACGGACGTCCTGCCAACAGCGCGCTATATGCCGAACGCCCGCACCGGTTCCCACTCCGGTCCGGTCATGATGGGCCAGAGTAACCCCCCGCCTGACGAAGCCCTCACTACGAAGAACGCCCAGTACAGCCAATCCCAGACCGGAGACAGCCTGGGCCAGCAATATCCCCAGCCCGGAACCGTCTCGCACGGAACAACGACGCGTCGCCGAACAACCTCCAACCCTCCGGCCCGGACCGCGGCGCAACCAGCGCTTCCGGCCATGACCTACCCCAACGTGGGCCAGCCGCTCCAAAGCTCTCCCTATCCCGCCCTTGGTCCCGACGCATCGCAGGGAGTGCCTCCAAGCGATGCCGATCTTGCTGCAAAAAACGTTCCACCCCTGAGCGGCAGTTACGCTACCGTACCCGGCCCGCCACTCTCACAGCGTGCTCAAACAGAGCTCGAGCTTGCGTCCCTCGAAGGCTCGTACAGCGGCTGGATCGGTGGCACTGCCTATGGCCGCTATCGCAGCGGCATAGCGGGCTTCGACCGTCTTACCGATATAGAGGCTCCCTTTGAGGCCACCGCAGTGATGGGCAAAGCGGTCCGCGTCTCTGTGATACCCCGGCCAGTCTTCCTGAACTCCGGAACCATCGACACGACATTCTTCCAGAGCGCCACCGGTACGATTCCAATTCTAGGCACACTGCCTGCCAACGCAATCACTCCCCCGGCTCAGCAGTTTGCCAGCGGCATCGGGGGCGAGGTGCAATTGACCACTGCCAACATCGGCCTCGCAGTTGGTTACACCCCTTACACGTTTCTGGTTTCAAACATCACAGCCCATGCTCAATGGCGCCCGATGGGAGGCCACTTTACCTTCTTCGGCGACCGCGACTCGGTAAAGGATACGCAGCTCTCCTATGCCGGTCTTCGCGATCCCGGCACCACCACGGCAATCTTTGGCGGCAATATATGGGGCGGTGTTATCTCTACTGGTGGCGGCGTCCGGATCGACGTTGGTACTGAGAAGAACGGCTTCTACGCCTCTGCCGACGGCGCCTCCCTCACCGGCTATCACGTCCTCGATAATCGAAAATTCGAGGGCACAATGGGCGCTTACTTCCGAGTGAAGAACTGGCCTGGATATGGAAGCCTCAATATCGGGGCGAACTTCTTCGGAATGCACTACGACAACAACCAGCTCAATATGACCTACGGGACGGGCGGCTACTTCAGCCCGAACGTCTACTTCCTCGCCTCGGTTCCCATATCGTACTCGGGCTACTACAACAAGAACTTTCATTACGCCATCAACGGCAGCGTGGGCGTCCAGACCTTCCAGGAAGACAAGGCTCCCTATTTTCCTCTGGACCGGCCTTTGCAAACAGGATTCGGCAATCCGATATTCCCCCAGAGCAGCAATACCGCTCTAAACTACTCGGTCAACTCGGAGGCGTCCTATCGAGTAGCCGACCATTGGTACGTCGGTGGATTCCTCATTGCCAATAACTCGTACAACTACAAAACGGTCTCCGGCGGGTTCTTTTTTCGCTATCTTTTCAAGCCGCAATACCCAACGGAGAATGGCGCAACGGGACTCTTCCCAAGCAGCGGCTTCCGCCCTCTCCGAGTTCCATAGTCATTTGCAGCCGTTTCAAGGTAATCCCACAAACAGGGAATCCCTGCACATTGATTTACCTTGATCTGCAAACTGTCTCCGTCGTATAACACTCGAACGCGCACAGATCGTCTCGATCAGGCCATATCAGGCTCCGTTAGTAGAGAACGTGTGTGCAAGGGGCTTCATGATCGGTCGCACTGTTTTACTTCAAGGAGCCTGCAGGCGGCTCTTTATTACTGCCAACTTCTTCTTCGCCGCTACGGTGCCGGCCATCGCGTCGAAGGATAGTGTTCCCGACTGGGTCCGCACTGCAGCCGCACAAAGCCTTCCGCATTACTCCCCCGAAACCAATGCCGTGGTCCTTATGGACGAGACCACTTATTCGGTCGCGCCCGACGGCACAGCTACGGAGCACCACCGTTACGCTTTGAAGATTCTCCGTCCTCAGGGCAGAGAAGATGCCGTGATTGAGGTACCGTTCGACAAGGACACGAAAATACTCTCGCTGCATGTATGGAGCATCGGCTCCGATGGCCACGAATATGCCCTCAAGGACAACGAGATCGTCGAATATGGCTATTCCGGCGAGGGTAGCCTCTACCGTGATGAGAAGTTCAAAGTTGCCAAGGCTCCCGGCCGCGATCCCGGCGGTATCGTCGCCTACGAGTACGAGCAGCGCATCCGCCCTTACCTGACCGAGAAGACCTGGTTCTTCCAAAGCGATATTCCGCGACTCAATCAATCCTTCACGCTGGAACTGCCGCAAGGCTACACCTACGGAACGGTCTGGGCGCATCACGATCAGGTGAAAGCCGTCGATCTCGAACATCAGCGCTGGCGTTGGGAGATGAAGGACACACCTGCGATCGATCTTGATCACGTCCTTATGCGTCCATCGGAGTGGGCGCTCGCCGGACGTATGACCGTGCACTATGGCGCTCCGGGCGGTACCTCAGCTACACAAGGCACATGGCAGAGCGTCGGGGAGTGGTACGGCACATTGGCAAAAGATCGCCTCGTCGCCACGCCAGAGATCGCTGCCAAAGCAAAGGAATTGGTCGGCGACAAGACAGATTTCTACGACAAGACTGAAACCATTGCTGAGTTTGTTCAGAAACAAATTCGCTATTTCGTCATCGAAATGGGAATTGGCGGGCATCAGCCGCATTTTGCTTCGGACATCTTTCGCAATCGTTATGGCGATTGTAAGGATAAGGCCACGCTGCTCTCCGCTATGCTTTCGACTGTCGATGTCCACTCCACCCTTATGCTCGTTGATGATCGACGCGGTGTCGTAGACCCCGATGCGCCTTCGATCCTTGGTGATCACATGATCGCCGCCATCGAGATCCCCAAAGGTTATAGTTCACCCAAACTGCACAGTGTCATCACTGCTAAAACAGGCCGTCAATACCTTATCTTCGACCCTACCTGGGAGAAGACGGCCTTCGGTCAGCTTGCGCATAATCTGCAGGGTGGTTACGGCGTTCTCGTGGAAGGCAAGGACAGCCAGATCGTTCAGTTTCCCCTCCTCTCGCCCGAACTCAACACCATTCGCCGTACAGGTAAGTTTCAGCTGCAGGCCGACGGCACGCTCAAAGGCGTTGTCACCGAAAAGCGCTTCGGCGATGTATCGGAGCATCGTCGTACCATGTTTACCACCGGCGATGCGAAGGAGCAGAGCGACTACCTCGACCATATTCTTGAACGAGACTTCACCACCTTTAAGGTCTCGGACGTAAAAGTAGAGAACGCCGAATCGCTCAACAAGGATCTGACCACCACCTACTCACTTGACGCCGCACGCTTCGCTAAATCGATGGGATCGCTACTGATGGTTCGCCCTCGTGTCCTCGGCAGCGAATCCCTCGAGACTGACCACAAACCTCGCACCGTCCCCATCGACCTGCAGGAAACTCTGCAGGCTAAGGACGACTATGAGATTGAACTGCCGCCCGGCTACACGGTCGATGAAATGCCTGAACCGGTCAAACTCGATCTTGGTTTCGCCTCCTATGAAAGCGCAAGCCAGATCAAAGGCAACATTCTGCACTACAGCCGTACTTACACCGTCCGCCAGGTAACTCTGCCGCCCGAGAAGTACGGAGACCTCCAGAAGCTGGCTGGCGTAATCGCAGCCGACGAGCAAAGTCACGCCATACTGAAGAAACAATAGCTCCCTGATAAGTCAAAAACTTAATCGAAGAAGGAACGACCAAAAATGAACCGTACCACAGGCCGCCGGCTCCTCTCTGCCGTGCTCCTCAGCTCCCTCCTCGGTGTTGCCGTGCCTCTCGTTCATGCAGATCAGTGGACGGCACCTACACCCGAAGAACTCTCGATGACCTCGCAACCCGAGGTTCCCGGCGCCGCAGCCGTCTATCTTTTCCGCGAAGAGAAGACAGAAGACGACCTGCACATGTTCAGCATCTACATCCGCCTCAAGGTGCTGACTGAAAAGGGCAAGGAATACGCTAATGTCGAACTGCCCTACTCGGCAGGAGAGGGCGGCGTCTCCGTTACCGACATCGCTGGCCGGACCATCCATCCTGATGGCACCATCATTCCATTCACCGGCAAGCCCTACGACAAGCTCGTCGAGAAGACCAAGGGCATGCGTTATATGTCCAAAGTCTTCACTCTGCCCGACGTCGAGGTAGGCAGCATCATCGAGTACAGCTACAAGCGGCGTCTGGAAGACCACTATTTTATGGCGCCCAGCTGGATCGTTCAGAGTAAGCTCTTCACCCGCAAGGCCCACTATATGTGGAAACCAACTTCCAAACAGTTGGTAAGCAACGATGATCGCGGCCAGCTCACCAGCGCCGTCGCGTGGTTCCCCATCCTACCCGCCACCGCCGAGTTCAAACATGTACAAATGCCAAGTGTTGGCTTCAACCCAGGACAGCTTATCTTCGAGCTGAACATCCACGATGTTCCTCCTGCTCCCGACGACGAATATATGCCGCCTATTTCCAGTCTCACGTATCGGGTGCTCTTCTATTACTCGCCATATCTTAAGGGCGACGAGTATTGGAAAAACGAAGGAAAGCACTGGGCTAAGGTCACGGATAAATTCATCGGTTCGGGCTCAGCGGTACGCGCGGCAGTCCAGGACCTTACGGTGCCGACTGACACTCAGGACCAAAAGCTGCGCAAGATCTATGCGGCTGTTATGAAGCTTGAAAACACCGACTTCACCCGAGAGCACACGAGCTCCGAAGAGAAGTCTGAAGGACTCAAAGAAATTCACAACACAGACGACATCCTGACGCGCAAACGCGGCAACAGCGGGCAACTGACCGAGCTCTTCGTCGCTATGGCCCGTGCCGCCGGCATGAAGGCTTACGTCGTCCTCGTTAGCAGCCGTGACCGCGATATTTTTCTGCAGGGGTATCTAAGCTTGCGACAGTTCGACGATGAGATCGCAATCGTTAATGTCGACGGCAAGGAGCAGTACTTCGACCCAGGCGCGCGTTTCTGCCCTTATCAGCAGCTTGCTTGGAAACACACGATGGTCGGAGGCCTCCGGCAGATCGAGGGTGGTTCGGCAATCATCGTGACGCCGGCCAAGCCTTACACTGCATCGCATGTGCAGCGTGTCGCCAATCTGACCATGGATGAGCAGGGAGTCGCTACCGGTACCGTCAGCATGACCTTCATCGGAGACCCGGCAATCAGCTGGCGTCAGACATCAGCCGCCGGCGATGCATCCAGTCTCGAACGCGAACTCCACGACTCCGTAGAGCATCTTCTACCCCAGGGCATGGACGTCAAGGTCTCGACGATCGAAAAGCTCGACGATTACGAATCGCCTCTCAAAGTTACATTCAACGTCAAAGGGCCGATAGGCTCTTCCACAGGAAAGCGCCTCCTTTTTACGGGCGACATCTTTGAGACCAACTCCAAGCCCACCTTCCCCCACGAGAAACGAGAGACCACTGTTTACTTTCACTACCCTTACTTTAATCAGGACGCCGTCCGCATTAACTTCCCGCCGGTCTTTAGCGTGGAATCCCTGCCTTCCAGCATGAAGCAGCAATTCCAGACGTTTGCTCTCTACACCATGGCGACCGAGTCCACGCCCACCAGCGTAACGGTTCGCCGCAACTATACCCTCGGCGAAATTCTATATCTGCCGAAGGAATACCCCGATCTCCGTGCCTTCTACAATAAGTTCGAAACCAAGGATCAGGAGAGCGTCGTCCTTACAGTCGCACCAACAGCTTCAAAACCTACGACCGCATCAAACTAACACCTGTATGGCGCCGTCTGCCCACATCCTCAGGGCAGACGGCAAACCTTCACCGCCTCATTCGCGAAGCCGCAGACGAACGACGTGGCAGCCTTTCGCTCCAACACAACCCATCCCACTCCGAGCGGCTTCAATGCCGCGATTCGTTGCGTATCGGTCGTATCGCTCAATCTCGACTGTGCAGCCTGCCCCTCGAGCCACGCACCAGTCAACTCTGGCGTAATCGAAGTTTCACCGCCATCCTTCGAGTAATCCGGCAGCGCGCTCCGTTCGGCAATAGCCCGAAAGCTCTGCGCATCCTCGCCGGGTTTCGTAATGTAGTCGGCATCCAGCGCCAGCAGAGCATCTTTCGGTGTATTCTGCCTGACCCACAAGAAAGCCTGCACCCACGCATTACCCGGCGCATTCGATCGCAGCGAGGCGGGCAATTCGAAATGTGCTGAGGCAGGGAACGTCTGCCTCTCCGCCAAAAACATCACCGTTGCCAACACCGTGAACACAGCAGTCCATCGCATAGCGTGCCGTCGCAACATGTGCTTGGCCACCTCAGCTCCCAGCACAAGAATCATCACGACGTACACCAACTGAAAGACCCGCAGAGGTTGTAATCTTGCTACCAGATGGGAAGCCAATCCTTCGCGTGCAAATAGTAGCGCCACCACCATTGCCGTGGTCCCTATCACCAACGCCATCCGAGCCAGCACAGTCCGCTCGCCGTTATCCTCATGCCGCCGTCCCGTCGCAATCCATCCCAATATCAACAGTGGTGCCGCGACACCAATCCACTCATACCAATGCCACTCGCTTAGAAACCAGTAGCTTCGTGTCATGGCAACCCTGAGGTACGCTGTGTTCTCGGGCAAGGACACGCTCTGAATCGCCATCGCTGTGCCCATACCTCCAACGAATAATCCAATCGACGCCAATGTGCGCGTCTTCCGCTCCAGCGGTACCGCGGCGGCCAGCGCCAATACGCAGGCCAGGGCATAGCCGGCCATCAGCGGATGAACCATAGCCGCCAACGCCAACGACACAATGCACAAGGCAAGCCCGCGCCTTCGTTCGGCGAGTGTCGAGTCTTGCGGCGTCAGGAATGCGAGCGCCCCCACCAACGCAAACAATGCAGAGGGCGTCGAGATACTGCGCGCTGTCACATAGGGATCCATCAACATCAGCGAAGTCCCTGCAATTGGCAGCGTCAGCCATACCGCGAGCAACGCCACGGAACCCACACGAGCTTCACGCTGCGAATAGCAGCGCGACACCAGCATCCATCCCGCAAACAGCGTCATCCAAAAGGTCACAAGTTGCAACAGCAGCAGGACAACCTCAAGACTCAGCCCTGAGCCGCGAACGATCGCAGCCACCATCGGCGCAAACACCGAAAACCGAAGATGCTCCAAAACAAATTCTGAATGGTGCGGATACATCCCTGGATCCAGCACACGCTTGATTCCGGCAATATAGAGGCCGCCATCTTCCGCATACGGGTGATACCCGTGGACTGCAAAAGCAAGCAACGTCAATAGAGTTACAAGTCCGCCAGCAAACAACCAATCCGGTCGCTGCCGTTGACTCTGAGTCGCTACTTTTCTTGATCCTGGAGAGACTACAACAGTTGTGGCCAAATTACCCTTCGCTCCGCTGCTCGTTTTAAGAGGTCTACCCTGGTGAAGTCCGCTCTGTAGGTAGACTGCTTTTCTGACGAAACGGTTTCCTGCACCGGTCCTTCAGCCCTTAGACACAGGGAGTGCTCAAAAGTCGCGGCATGGATTCGAAATCTTACAACGATACAATAAAAGAAGTTATGTTCTTTCTTGCTCCAAGCGACGCCGCATCCTGTCCAGTTTCCACCCCAGACGCGGTGGTTGCATGACCGCACGCCGCAGCCGCAATCTTCTCAAGACCATCCCAGGGCTAGCAGTTAGCGCCTTTTTCCTCTGGTATACCTTCAAAGGAATTCACCCCTCCGAGTTCCGCTCTCTGCGCTTCGTCCACCCCATGTGGATCTTCGGAGTCCTTGGCTTCACTCTCGTTGGTTACACGCTGCGCTGCGTGCGCTGGGCCTGGATGATGCGTCCTACCGGAGCAAGCTTTAGTGTCTGCGCGCGCGTTTTGATGACATCACTGGCGGCTAACAATATTCTGCCGCTGCGCATCGGCGATATCATGCGCGTCTTCACCTACGCCTCTGACCTCGGCGCTGCCCCCTCTGCCATCCTCAGCACCGTCATCCTTGAAAAGCTCCTCGACGTCTTCGTCGTGGGGCTGATCTTCGTCCGTACTATGGGAGCCGATCTACCGAACAAGATTCGTCACGGAGCCAATGTCGCCCTCGCCATCTCCATCGCCGGACTTCTGATTCTCATGTTTGGAGCCGCCCATCTCGAAGCACCCCTTCGCAAGCTTTTTTCGACCCTTCCGGCAAACAAGCTCGCCCGCAAACTTGAGCACTGGCTTCTTCTCGCCATCGGCACACTGCGACAACTGGGCTTCTCCGGCAACATCTCACTGCTGCTGCAGAGCTTCGTCATCTGGTTCTGCGAGGGCATGATCTTTGTCTCCGCCATCCGCCTCGTTGGCCTTGCCACCGATCCTCGCGGCCCCTGGGAGGCCGTCTCCTTCGCCAACCTTTCCTACATGCTACCCAGTTCTCCCGGAGCCATCGGCACCTTCGAGTGGGCCGTCAAGTCCGCTCTCGTCAGCCACGGAGCCCCGCAGGCCCATGCCGCTGTCTTCGGCCTCGCCATCCACGCCTGGATGCTTGTCTCCGTAACTGGAGCCGGAGGCCTCATCTTCCTCATTCATCGCATTCGCATCCATAACCACAAACCCCTCCTCGAAGAGATCGAAGACCTCCCCGCCGAGATGCCGTAGTCTGTCTCTCGGCCATCCTCGCGTAAACTCAACTAAGCCCCAAACTTTTTCCAAGCGGTGAGCTCCAGGCATGTATCGCACAATTCAGCAGTCTCTCTTGGCCCGCATTCAGGCCATTCTTCTCGCGAAGTACGACGTCACCCTCGCGCAGCTCGCCGTCGAGCAGCCGCCCAGCATCGCTCTCGGCGAGCTTGCCCTCCCTGTCGCCTTCGAGCTGGCCAAGCGCCTCCGCAAGGCTCCTCGCGTCATCGCCACAGAGCTCGCAGCCGAACTCACCGCTGTTCTTCCTGATCTCGAAGGCGTTGCCAGCGTAGAAGTCGCTGGAGCCGGATACCTCAACGTCCGCCTCGATCGCGCTGCTACCGTCCGCCGAATCGCCGCCGATCAGCACGCCAATATAGGTGGCCCGGGCTTCCGCCTCGTCGAGCACACCAGCATCAACCCCAACAAAGCCGCGCACATCGGCCATCTCCGCAACGCCATTCTCGGCGATACCTTTCAGCGTCTCCTTCGTCCAGACTCCTACAAGCGCGGCTACGAGGTCGGTGTCCAGAACTACATCGACAACACCGGCGTTCAGGTAGCCGACGTCGTCGTAGGTCTCGTCCATCTCGAAGGTAAAGACCTCGCTTCCACCCGCGAACTTCTCGCCGATCTGGCATCGAAAAATCAGCGCATCGACTTCTACTGCTGGGACCTCTACGCTCGCGTCTCGCAGTGGTACACCGCCGATCCCGATCAGCTGGCCGCCCGCAAACAAATCCGTCTCGATACCCTCCACGCTCTCGAAGTCGGAGGCAACGACACGGCGGTCATAGCCGATCTCGTCGCCACGGCCGTCCTCCGCCGCCATCTCGAAACGATGGAGCGCCTCAGCATCGAGTACGACTTCCTCCCCCGCGAAAGTGAGATACTTCACCTCCACTTCTGGGACGCCGCCCGCAACCTCATGATGGAAAGGGGCGTCCTTTACCTCGAGAGCGCAGGCAAAAACAAAGGCTGCTATGTCATGCGTCGCGCAGGAGCCACAGAGCTAGAAGAGGGAACTGACATTCCCGACGAAGACGCCAAAGTTATCGTCCGTTCCAATGGAACCGTAACCTACGTCGGCAAGGACATCGCCTATCACCTCTGGAAGTTCGGTCTTCTCCCAGGCAAAGATTTTGGCTATAAGAAATTCCATCAGTATCCAACCCATACCTGCTGGATCTCGACCGAGGGCCCAAGTGATCCCGGCCACCCCGTCTTCGGTCACGCCGATGCAATTTACAACGTCATCGATTCCCGCCAGAACGACCCGCAAACACAAGTCGTCCAGGCTCTCCGCGGCATGGGCTTCACCGAGGCCGCCGACCGTTACACCCACTTCAGCTACGAGATGGTCGCACTCACTCCACGCTGCGCCATCGAGCTCGGCTATCCGATCAGCGAAGAAGACCAGAAGCGGGCCTACATCGAGGTCAGCGGCCGCAAGGGCTTCGGCGTCAAGGCCGACGACCTCCTCGACCAGCTCATCGCTGCAGCCAAATCCGAAGTCGACAACCGCCATCCCGATCTCAGCGAAGCCGAACGCCTCAACATCGCTACGCAGATTGGCGTAGGCGCGCTCCGTTATTTCATGCTGCGCTTCACCCGTAACACCGTCATCGCATTCGACTTCAAAGATGCCCTCAGCTTCGAAGGTGAGACCGGCCCCTACGTCCAATACGCCATCGTCCGCGCGGCCAACATCTTCCGCAAAGCCGACACAACGCCCGAGGCCTCAACCGCAGCCATTGCCACGCTCGATTTCTCTAATCTTCTGGATACCGAGGAGGGAAGCAGTCTATGGGAGACCTGGCTCCTCACCTCCAAACTCACCCTCATGATCGAGCAGTGCATCGCCACAGCCGAACCGGCCTATCTAGCCAAGTACGCCTTCCAGTTGGCCCAGCAGTTCAACAACTTCTACCACCGCCACCACATCCTCCACGAAACTGACCCCACCCGCAAAGCGCTCCTTCTCGCCACCGCAGCCGTCGCTCAGCGAGAGATGACCCGTGCCCTCGGCTACCTCGGCATCGAAGCCCCCGAGCGCATGTAACCTACCCCAAAATACAAAACGACCGCGGATTGCGCGGATAAAAACGGATCAAATAATTTCAGGTTTTATCCGTTTTTATCAGTGTCATCCGCGGTCGGTACTTAAGCCGAGTAGCTACGCACCCACTCAACAATCGACCGCACGCCAATTCCCGAAGGCCCATTGGCAAGCCAGGGCTTCACCTCTTCATTCCAGGCACAGCCCGCGATATCCAGATGCACCCACGGTGTATCGCCCACAAATTCCTTCAGAAACATGGCTGCAGAAATAGCCCCACCCCACCGGGTCTTTCCTGTATTCATAATGTCTGCGATTTGGCTTTTGATCTGGTCTTTATATTCATCCGTGCACGGCAGCCGCCAGAACCGTTCCCCGGATGTCTTCGTTGCTCCCTGAAAACGTCCCCACGTCTCTTCATTGTTTGAGAACAAGCCGGCATTCAACATTCCCAGTGCAACGACGCACGCCCCCGTCAGCGTAGCCGCATTGATCAGGTGTGTACATCCCAGCGTTTTGGCATAGTGCAACCCATCCGCTAGCACCAGCCGTCCCTCCGCATCTGTATTGACGATCTCGATTGTCTTGCCCGACATCGCCGTCACCACATCGCCCGGCTTGAACGCCCTTCCATCCGGCATATTCTCTGCCGAGCAAACAATCCCGATTACTTTCACATTGGGCTTCAGCTCTGCTATTGCGCGCATCGCGCCAATCATCGCGCCTGCGCCGGCCATGTCATACTTCATCTTCTCCATGCCATCTGCCGGCTTAATCGAGATTCCGCCCGTATCGAACGTAATGCCTTTGCCCACAAGCCCCAGCACTGGAGCATCCGGAGCAGGCTTCTCGCCCTTCGCTAACTTCGGTTCATACGTCATCACGATCAGCGCAGGGGGTTCGGCAGAGCCCTGTGCCACGGCCCAGAACGCTCCCATCTTCAGTTCGTGCAGCTTCTCAGTCGAGTAGACCTCGCACTTTAGCCCCTTATCCGCACACATCGCAGCCGCACGCTTTCCCAACTCCGTTGGCGTCAGAACATTGCCGGGTTCATTCACCAGCGCGCGCGTAAAGTTCTGCGCCGCAGCCACAATCAGGCCCTCATCAAAACCAGCCTGAATCTCACCTGTCGTTGATCGCTCCCCATCTTTCGCAACCACTGTAAGCGTCTGCATCGACCGGTCTTTGCGATCACTCCGATAGGTGTCGTAGTCCACCTCCCCCAGCGCTGCGCCCTCAACCAGGGCACGCGATGTCAGCGGGGAAGGAAGCGCTTCCAGGTGCTCGTCCGATAGCGCATGTTCGTCCGGAAAAGCAATCGCCATCTCCCGTAGCCCGCGCGGCTTGGCAGCTCGAATCGCCGTGCCGGCTGCTTTTCGAACCTCATCCACGCTCAACGTCTTGGCTTTGCCCATTCCTACAATCAGCAATCGCTCAGCCTTCAGTCCGTTTGGTGCATGGACCAGCAGCGTTTCGCCAAGCGTAGCCTTGAACTCGCCGGACTCCAGAACCTTCGCTGCGGCGTTCGTCACCGAATCCGAAGTCGTGAGCAAGGCCGGAAGCGCATCATCATCGTGGCCTACGGAAATATCAACCGCAAAAACAGCAAGCATCGGCGTTGCGAAACCAGCCGCATCCTGAAAAAGAAGCCTCGTATCCATGGCTCTATCCTAGCGCGACTCGCACTCCATCGAATGAACAAATGAGCTGGAAATGTAAATCGATTTGATACGTTGCAAAGCTGTCGTGGCAAGCAAAACAAAAGCGGGCTTATCGTCGCTGACTCCGCGCAACGGCAGCCTTGGCCTCTTTATCAGCCTCACGTCTACGTTCAGTCTCGCGTTTATCCCAATCCTGCTTGCCCTTAGCGAGCGCCAGTTCGCACTTCACGCGTCCGTTGCGAAAATAAAGCCGCGTAGGGATCAGCGTATAACCCTTCTGCTTCGTCATCGCTTCGAGCTTGAGAACCTCTGACTTATGCAGCAGGAGCTTTCGCGTGCGGAGTGAGTCGTGGTTCATCGCGTTCCCATGCGAGAACGGCCCAATGTGTGCATTCAACAAAAAGCACTCCCCATCCTTCAGCAGCCCGTAGGCGTCCTTCAGGTTGGCCTTGCCCTCGCGAATCGATTTCACCTCGGTCCCGCGCAGCGCAACTCCCGCCTCGAACTTGTCGGACAGAAAGTAGTTAAAGCTCGCCGAGCGATTGAACGATGCATCCCGCAGGCCCGCCGCCACCGGATCCCGGTCCTTCGCCTTTACCACGGCCTTCGGCTGATGCGCTACAGTCGGATTGGATAGATTACGAGACATCGAATCTCTTACTTTAACATGTCTGCAATCATCGCCTCACCCATGCGAGGCTGGCGCGTCTAACCCTCAGCCCTTCATTGCGGGAGCCATGAAACATGAATCATAGCGCTCATATCTCCTGACCCTTAAGATGCACTCTGATATAAGAGGAAGAATTTGCAGCAAATGTTATACTCACCCGAGCGCAACAGCCTGGCAGGCACCGCCCCAACAGGCAGCGTCCTCCCCAACAGCAACAATGGCGGGGCAGGCGTGTACTCCGGCAGACGCCACACTTTTTTTGGTGTAAAGGACGCAAACGGAAGCAGCATGGGTCGCGGGAACAAACGAATCAGCAAGCTATCGACATACGCCTTCTGGGCTATCTTTCTCTCCTGTCTCGCAGGAGCAACCTCGGTTGCGGCCCACGCCCAGTCCGCGAGTGCATGGAGCAAAAAAGGCCAGGACGCCGAAGCCCGGCAGGACTACGACGCCGCCTACGAAGACTACCGTCAGGCCGTTCTCAAGGCCCCCAAGGACCTCCGGTACAAGGCCCACTTAGAACGCACGAAGTTCCAGGCCTCTGTTGGCCATGTCGATCGGGGCCGGGTCCTCAAGCAAAGCGGAGACATCGGCGGCGCCGTGAACGAGTTCACCCGCGCTCTAGAGATCGATCCTGCCAATCAAACCGCCCAGCAAGAGCTCGACATCATCCAGGGCAAGCAATCACCGCACGGTACTGCCGAAAACGCCGCTCCTCCACCGCCTGTTGTTCAGTCCGGTCAGGACGAGGAGACGCTCAAGGACATAGGTGGTATCTCCGGTCCCGTTGAACTCAAGCCCGTCTCCAACGAACCCATCACCCTTCACATGGTCGAGGACGTCAAGGTCATCTACCAGGCTATTGGCAAGGCCGCGGGTCTCAATGTTCTCTTCGATCCCGACTACACCTCCAAGCGCATTCCTGTCGACCTCACCAATGTCAGCCTCGCCGATGCCCTCCGCATCGTCGGCACCATTGCCGGGACCTTCTATAAACCCGTTACCGACAACACTATCTTCGTCGCCCAAAACACCCGCACCAAGCGCCAGGACCTTGACGAGGTAGCTGTCCAGACCTTCTACCTCACCAATGCCAGCCAGCAGGCTGATGCCAACGAGATCCAGACCGCCCTCCGCAACCTCCTCGACCCCAGCATCAAGATCAATCTAGTCCCCAGTCAGAACGCCATCGTCATGCGCGCCACGCCGGACCAACTGCTTCTAGCGCAGAAGATCCTCAACGACCTTGACCGCGCCAAGCCTGAGGTCGTCGTCGACGTAGCCGTCCTCGAGGTCAACCGCGACAAGGCGCGCAACCTCGGCATTACCCTCCCGCAGTCCGTTACCGTAACGCCTCAGGCCAGTCCCACAGCAACCAGCACCAGCACAACCACCACCACTGGCAGCACGACCACCACCACCTCCAACTTCACCCTCAACTCCCTCGCGAACCTCAACGCCACCAACTTCGCTGTCAGCATTACCGGTGGCACACTGAACGCCCTTCTGACGGACACCGACACCCGTATCCTTCAGAATCCGCGCATCCGCGCCACCGATGGCCAGCGTGCCACGCTTAAAATCGGCCAGAAGATTCCTGTAGCCACCGGCTCCTACAACGCTGGCGTCTCCACCGGTGTCGCCAGCATCGGCGTTCAGACTCAGTTCACCTACCTCGACGTAGGCGTTAACATCGACATGACGCCTACTGTCCACTTCGACCGCCAGGTCACCCTCAAGATGAAGATTGAGGTCCTTTCGCAGAACGGCAGCGTGACCATCAGTGGTGTAACTGAACCGATCATCGGTCAGCGTTCCATCGAGCAGGTCATCCAACTCAGAGAGGGCGAACCCAGTATTCTCGCCGGTATTCTCACCAAGCAGGACAACCGCGGCGTCAGCGGAACCCCCGGCCTCGGCGAAATTCCTTTCTTCAAGTACTTTTTCTCTTCACAATCCAAGGAAACCCAGCAGGACGAGATCGTCTTCCTTCTCATCCCTCACATTGTGCGTGAGTCTGTCCTCACCCGCATGAACACCCGTGCCATCGACACCGGGACAGGCCAGGCCGTCGAACTCCGCCACGACTTCGCAGCCGCTCTCGGGGCAGGCACACTCCTCACTCCGGCTCGCACGCAGACTACCGGTCAGGCGACAACCGCTGCCAACGCCGCCAATGCGATGGTGCAGCAGCTCAAACAGGCCGCCGCGCCGCCAACGCCGCCCGCTGCCGGCGTCCTTCCCTCCCAGCCAACCCAGGCTCCCGCCCAGAACCCGGCAGCGCCGGCGGGTCCGCCCATCAGCCTTACTGTCGTTCCATCTAATCCTAACGAGGCCGTCGGCAGCACCTTCCAGGTCGCAGTCAACCTCGCCAACGGGCATGATGTCTACTCCGTGCCCATCCAGCTCCAGTTCAACCCAGCCGTCCTCCAACTCGTTAACGTCGACGCCGGAGACTTCCTCAGCCGCGACGGTCAGGCAGTCGCTATCGTCCATCGCGACGAGGGCAACGGCCTCGTTACCATCTCCACCTCCCGTCCACCCAACGTTGCCGGAGTCGACGGACAGGGAAGTGTAGCCACCCTCACCTTCAAGGCCATCGGCGCAGGCGACTCCAACCTGACCCTCGTTAAGGTCGGAGCCCGCAACAGCACCCAGGCCAATCTTCCGGCCGTCGGTTCGCAGGCCGTGGTGCATGTGAAGTGATCGCTCGCAACAACCCGGCTCGTTTCTCAGCCAACAATTCGGGTGCCCCACGTCCGGCCCTTGCGGACGTGGGTTCCAACCCGCAATCCGGCCTTACCCTCGTCGAACTCATCATTACCATAGCTATTGTCTCCATCCTCGCCACGGCTGCTATCCCGCTGGCGCGTTTTCAAGTCAAACGCACCAAGGAGCGAGAGCTTCGCCGCGATCTATGGGAGATGCGTGCTGCCATCGACGCCTACAAGGACGCAGCCGACAAGGGCGGTATGATGACCAAAGCCGACAGCTACAACTACCCCCCTGACCTCGACACTCTCGTCAATGGAGTCGACATTCAGAGCAAAAAAGTGAAGTTCCTCCGCCGCATCCCAGTCGACCCCATGACCGGCACCACAGACTGGGGCCTTCGCTCCAATCAGGACGACCCCGATTCCACCTCCTTCGGCGGCCAGAATGTCTTTGATGTCTACACTAAGAGCACTGGAACCGGCCTCGACGGCACAAAATACTCCACATGGTAGTCACTACCACAATCCGCACACGAAATTCAGGCGCCGCACAGGCGGACTCTAGGACGTGGAGATCGCGCTCATCCGAACAAGGTTTCACCTTGCTCGAGCTGATGATCGTCATGGTCGTTATCGGCCTTCTCGCAGCTATCGCGATTCCGTCCTACACCCACAACGTCTTACGGGCCAAGGAAGCGGTCCTTCGCGAAGACCTTTACACCATGCGCAGTGCCATCGATTCCTACACCGTCGACAAGCAAAAAGGCCCCCAGACGCTGGACGACCTTGTCCAGGCCGGCTACCTCAAAACCATGCCCAAAGACCCGATGACCGACCGTACCGACTCTTGGGTTCCTGTCGAAGGTGACACCCTCATCACCACGGACCAGACCGAGCCCGGCATCACCGACGTTCACTCCGGAGCCCAGCAAACCTCCTCCGAGGGCACCGCCTATTCCGCCTGGTAGCAGCGGATAGGGAAACGGTAGAAACAAATGGGGAAAGAGCTGGAAAAAATCACGGAGATAGGGGAACAGTCTCTTTCCACTCCTTACTCCCTACCCTGTACTCCCTTGTTTACGCTTACTTAAAAGGCGCATACTACGTCCAACAGGTGTCGAGCTGCGTCCGCTCAGCAGGGAAGCGGCCCACCAGGAGAAACCCATGCGTACGGTCACTCACCTCGGTCTAGCCACTATCCTCTCTCTTTCGACCCTGGCCTATACACAGGAACCGACGTCCGTCCCTGTAGAGACCCCGTTCCCCACGACCCCCGACACCAGTAAGCAGCCCACTCCTGCTGAAAACAAGGCAGCAGCGGATACCGCCAAGGCCAAGACCGACTCCCTCCCATCTCCCGGCGAGGCGCTTAAAACCAACATCAAGCCTGGCAGCGAGGACGACGTCAACGCCGTCGGGACCCGAAACATCGGCGGACGCGGCGTCGGCAACTGGTACTCCACCGACTGGGAGATCCGCAACGGCAAGTCCTACTCCATGGAGATCGAGAAGTCGGCCCACCTCGTCACCGATCCCGTTGTCGTCGAGTACGTCAATCGCGTGGGCCAGAACATCGTCAAGAACTCCGACTGCAAGGTTCCCTTCACCATCAAGGTCATCGACTCCGAAGAGATCAACGCAATGGCGCTCCCCGGCGGCTTCTTTTATGTCAACTCCGGCCTGATCCTCGCCGCCGACGAAGAGGCTGAGCTGGCTGGCGTCATGGCCCACGAGACAGCCCACGTCTGCGCCCACCACGCCGCCCGCCAGATGACCAAGATGAACTACGCGCAGATCGGTTCTATCCCTCTGATCATCTTCACCCAGGGCTCCTGGACCGGTTACGGCATCTACGAAGCGACGCAGCTCGCCATCCCCATCGGCTTCCTCAAGTTCTCCCGCATGGATGAGGCAGAAGCCGACTATCTTGGCCTCCAGTACATGTACAAGGCCGGCTACGACCCCCAGGCCTTCATCCAGTTCTTCGAGAAGATCGACGCCCTCGAAAAACACAAACCCGGAACCCTCGCCAAGGTCTTCTCCGACCACCCCCAGACCCCGGACCGTATCAACCGCTCCGAGGACGAGATCGCGACCATCATGCCAGCCCGGCCTGACTACATAGTCACCACCAGCGAGTTCGACGACGTAAAGGGCCGCCTCGCCCGCATCGAAAACAAGCGCAAGCTAAACGACAAGGGTAACGGCAACAAGCCCACGCTCCGTCGCGTAGGCAGCGGCAACAGCGATCCGAACGACCCGAACAATCCCAACAAGAGCGACGACCGGCCAACCCTTGGTCGCAGAAACTAGCTACCGCAACGAATCAGCAAACGGAAAGCATAGCCGCGATGAAGATCTCATCGCGGCTATGCTTTTTGCGGTGTCGATTAAATTCCTCTGCAAAGACGACTAAGGCATTTACAGTATCTTTATAAAAATTGGCATACCATCCAATCAGTGAAATGGTTGTTGGGCCAGAAAGTAGTGGCCGGGAAGCGTATGTTGTTTTGGAAGTTGCTTGGTTCTCTGCTCGTCATGCTTCCCCTTTACTGGGGTATGGTGACTGCGTTCCACCTACTTAATTTGCCGAGTGATCGGGCTGTTCTAGGAGGAGTGTGCCTGCTGCTATTAATCGCAGCGGGTGGATTTATTGCGTTTAGAAAGATTTGGAGCCTCTCGTGACTCTCTTTGGTGAAGTAACAAATTCAGGAAATAGTCATTATACCAACTCTCAAATCCCGGGCTTCCCCCGGCTATTAAAATTAGGCGGTATCGCCCTCGGTATTCTGATCGTCGGTCTTATCTTCTTCAACTACATCGCATCGATCACCCGTATTGGCGCGGGTTACGTCGGTGTCGAGGTCGTACTCAGCGGATCTCAGCGCGGACCGGCGGAGATTCCCATTCGCACCGGATGGGTCTTCTATAGCCCTCTGCGCAGCCAGATCATCGAATTTCCAACCTTCGTCCAGACCGTCAAATGGACCCACGATCTAAACGAGGGTCGCTCATCGAACGAAGAGATGAGCTTCAACTCCAAAGAAGGCATGGAAATCTACTCTGACGTCTCGCTCAGCTATGCCATCGATCCTCGTCGCGTGCCCGACTTCTATGTGAAGTATCGTCTCAGCGACCTCGAGATCTTCACTCACGGCATACTCCGCGACGTTGTTCGCAACTCACTCAATGAAGTTGCCTCAACCTATAGCGTGGAGCAGATTTACGGCGAACAGAAGGCCGAATTCCTCGCCCGCGTTCAGGCCCTCATCCAGCAAAAGATGGAGTCCGTTGGCGTCGGCATCCAGCAGTTCGGTTTCATCGGAGCTCCTCGTGTGCCTGCGGTCATCGCTGCGGCCATCACCTCCAAAGCTCAAGCAATACAAGATGCCGAGCGCGCGCGCAACGAGCTGGCGAAGACTCAGGCCGAAGCTGCCAAAACCATCGCGGAAGCAGATGGCGAAGCCAAAGCTGCAGTCACCCGTGCTAACGGCGAGGCCGAAGCGAATAAGATTCGTCAGACCTCCCTCACCCCTCAACTGCTCGAGCTGCGCAAGATCGAAAACCAGAAAGCCCTCATCGAGCGTTGGAACGGCCAACTCCCAACCGTCCAAACCGGCAACGGGGGACTCCTAATGGAGCTTCCAAAGATGCAATAAATCTCCGGGGAAGGGGACTGCTTCGAGGGTCCCCTTCTTTAGACAAGTCGCCTGCGCAGTCTGTCTCGCCACATTTGCTAGCATCTGGGTATGGACGACTTCCACCTCGCGCAAATCAACATAGCCCGCCTGATCGCTCCTATAGATGACCCATTGATAGCCAGCTTCGTTTCCGAGCTCGACGCTATCAACGCCCTCGCTGAAGCCAGTCCCGGCTTCGTTTGGCGACTCAAATCCGCTGAAGGCAACGCCACTGACGTCCCCTACAACGACGACCCTTTCGTCATCGCCAATATGAGCGTCTGGACCTCCGTCGAAGCCCTCAAGAACTACACCTACAACTCCCGTCACCTCGAAATCTTCAAGCAGCGCCGCTCCTGGTTTGAAAAGGGAGACAAGCCTAATTACTGCCTATGGTGGATTCCCGCGGGTCACATCCCCACCGTTGCCGAAGGTCGCGAGCGCCTGGAACACTATCAGCAACACGGCGCCACCCCACACTCTTTCTGGTTCTCCCAACTCTATCCAACGCCCGTTTTCGCACCTTCTTGAAATCGCATTTTCGAGATACGTTTTCCGGAAGACAATGGAAGCTTACAAATGTGGCTTCTCGCTCGACGCTTTCTCCTATATCGTCAAACGCGTCGCTATCAAATCCGGGAGCTAACCTTGAATAAGCTTATCTTCTCTGCCATAACCGCTATGACCCTTGTATCTCCGCTAGCTGCGCAGCAAGCTCCTATCATCGACCGCGCCCTCTTTTTCGGCGAAGTCCAGATCTCCGGTGCCCAGATCTCCCCCGACGGGCAGTACCTTTCATTTTTGAAGCCCTACAAAGGTACTCGCAATATCTGGGTTAAAAAAGCAAACGAGCCATTCAGCGCCGCGCGGCCTGTTAGCGCCGAGGCCGCCCGTCCTGTTCGCGGATACTTCTGGAGCCGCGATTCGAAGTACATTCTGTACGCCCAGGATGTCGGCGGCGATGAGAACTTCAACATCTACGCCATCGACCCCACCCTTGGCCCGGATCCCAAGACAGGCGTGCCTGCCACCCGCGCGCTCACTAACCTTAAAGGCGTTCGCACTCTAATCTTTGCTGCGCCTAAATCCAGGCCCGACATTCTCTACATCGGCCTGAACGACCGCGATCCCCACTGGCACGACCTCTACGAGCTGCACCTCTCGACAGGGGATAAGACCCTGATTCGCAAGAACACCGATCAGATCGCCGGTTGGGTCTTCGATCACGACGGCAACCTGCGCCTGGCAGAACGCACGAATCAAGCGGGCGACACGCAGATCCTCCGCGTCGATCCAGAGGGCCTCAAGCAGATCTATAGTTGCACTGTGCTTGAAGGTTGCGGCATATCTGATTTCGACGCCGCCAACAAGCAGGTCTACCTCACTACCAACAAAGGCGCGCTCGATCTCGCCGAACTGCAACTGCTCGATCCCGCGACCGGAGCAACGACCAAGTTGGAAAGTGATCCGGAAAACCGGGTCGATATCGGCGACGTTCAAATCTCCGACGTTGACTACCGCATCCTCTTCACCACCTACCAGGACGACCGCGACCGGCGCTACTTCAAAGACAAGGCCTTCGAAAAGGAGTATCGATGGCTGCAGACTAAGCTGCCCGGCAAGGAGATACACTTCGGAGCACACTCGAAGGACGAGAACATCTGGATCGTCAACGCCTCCAGCGACACCGAACCTGGAGAAACCTACCTCTGGAACCGCGACAACAAGACGCTGGTCCTGCAATACCGCATCCGTGAAGAGCTGCCCCGAGCCAATCTCTCGGAGCGCAAGCCTTACCACTTCAAATCATCTGATGGCTTGGAGATTTCCGCATACCTTACCCTCCCCAAAGGGCTCCCAGCGAAAAACCTTCCTCTCATCGTCTTTCCGCATGGCGGTCCCTGGGCCCGCGACACCTTCGGCTACGATACCTTCGCACAATACCTGGCGAATCGCGGCTATGCTGTTCTTCAACCCAACTTCCGCGGCTCAACCGGATACGGCAAGAAGTTCCTCAACGCTGGCAACGGTCAATGGGGCCGCAAAATGCAGGACGACCTCACATGGGGCGTCAAGGTACTCATAGCCGATGGAACCGTCCATCCCAGGCGCGTCGGAATCTCCGGCGGTTCCTATGGCGGCTACGCCACACTAGCTGGAGTCGCATTCACTCCAGACCTATACGCCGCCGCCGTAGCCATCGTGGCGCCATCGAACCTCATCACGCTCCTCGACGCCATCCCGCCCTATTGGGAAGCAGGTCGCAAACAGATGTACACCCGCATGGCCGATCCCACTACACCCGATGGCAAAGCATTGTTGATGGCTGAATCCCCGCTAACCCAGGCAAAGGCCATCGTCACCCCACTCATGGTGGTCCAGGGAAAAAACGATCCTCGCGTCAACATTCGCGAGAGCAATCAAATCGTTGCCGCCGTCCGCGATAACGGCAAGCCAGTCGAGTATCTCGTCGCCCCGGATGAAGGCCACGGCTTCGCCCGTCCCATCAACAATCTCGCCATGGTCACCGCGATGGAGAAGTTCTTCGCTGAGCACCTCGGAGGCCGCTACCAAAAGGACGTCCCAACCGACGTAGAAGCAAAACTCAAGGAAATCACAGTAGACCCCAAAACAGTCAACGGCTCAACCGTTCTGAACGGAGCTACAACCGCCAGCCCCTCGAAGTGACAAAGCTGCAACAGCGCATAAGGGCCGCGAATCCTCTGTCCGCGGCCCTTTGCCTATCCCTGGTCCTTCAGCGTGCCACGATAATGGCTAAAATAGAAGCATGACCACCAAAACCACCGGCTACACCGACGACCACGCAAAATCCGGCCTCGACATCGAGTTCCCCGCCATCGAAACCTGGCGGAACCAGTTCAAGGCTTACGAGATCCTCGTCGACGACCCCGAGTTCACCAGCGTCTGCCCCAAGACCGGTCTGCCCGACTTCGGTCGCCTCACCATCCGCTACATGCCTCGCGAACTGTGCCTCGAGCTCAAATCTCTCAAGGAATATCTCTTCACCTACCGCAACCTCGGCATCTTTCAGGAAAACATCGTCAACCAGGTCCTCGACGACGTAGTCAAAGCCACCGACCCCATCTGGGCCAAAGTAGTAGGCGACTTCCGTCCTCGCGGCGGCATTTCAACCATCGTCGAAGCCTTCTACCCCCGCCCCGAAGACTCCAAAGGCCCTCGCAGCTAATCGTACAACGACTCCTTTTTTGCCTACGCACGACAGTGCAGGATTTCTAACGAGAGCTGAAGATCCCCAACATTAGTCTTCAAAAATCGCATCTGCGTTCGAGGACCGGCTTGATATCGACGATCGGAGTGCCATCGATGGCCTCCAGTCCCCGCACTTGAAGTCGGCCCTCCCCGTCCACGCTCAGAACCTTTACACGATGCAGTCCTATCGGGTTGGGCCGATCCGGAGAACGAGTTGCAAACACCCCCATCCTGGGGTTGTTCCGATCGCCTCGCGGGTGCACCTTGAGAACAGAACGCTGCGATTCATGAAGCCACGTGAAAATCAAAATGTCGTGTCCGGACTCGATACCCTCGAGGCCCAGGACAAAATCCGGATGAATCTCCAGCCGTGCATCGGGTCCGTCCTCCCATCCCTGACGAGGAGCGTCGGAGCGCTCTTTGAGGGTGGAATGTACATAGCCGATCGGAAAAATATCGAAGCTCTTAGGAATATCCATAACGGAGATCTTAGTGCTCTCGCGCTCAAACATTCGCTCTTAAGGGCTAATTAATATCCGGCCGCTACGATGGTTTCATGTCCTTATGGCGCTTCTCTGCTTTCCTTCTACTGTTCGCAGCCTGCTCGACCTATGCGCAGAACCTCCTCTCTGTTCGTGGCTCGATCCAGGATCCCACCGGCGCCGCGATCACAGGCGCTACGGTGCGGCTCGAACGGCCTGACGGTGAGCTTGTCTCTCAAGCGCAGGCTGACTCGAAGGGAAACTTCAGCCTTACCGACCTGCCCGATGGCACGTTCTCTCTCGTTGTGCCTCCTTTCTCCGGTTTTGCTGCTCATACCGAGGCACTGCGGGTGACCAATGGCGTGGCAACGGTGAAGATCACACTCACCCCTGAATCCGTCCGCCAGGAGATTACAGTCGGAGCGGATCAGTCTCTGTCCACAGATTCCTCAGCGAATCGAGACACCGTCACCGTCTCCGGCGACGATCTACGAAAGCTCCCCGTCTTCGACCAGGATCCCATCGCAACGCTCACCCCTTTTCTCGACGCCTCCGCCGGATCATCTGGCGGCGTCACTCTCATCGTCGACGGCATTGAGAGAAAGAGTGTCGGCGTTTCGGCCTCCGCCATTCAGGAAGTCCGCATCAACAACGATCCCTACTCCGCAGAGTTCACCCGCCCTGGACGCGGGCGCATCGAAATCATCACCAAGCCGGGCTCCTCCGACTTCCACGCCGAAGCCAATTTCATCCTTCGTGACGCGATCTTCAACGCGAAAAATTATTTTTCACCCGTACGTCCGCCTGAAGCTCGCCGCATCTACGAGGGCAATCTGACGGGCCCCATCGGTCGCAGCAAACACACCAGCTTCATCGTTTCGGCATCACACCGGGAGCAGGACACAGCCGCCGTCGTCAACGCCATAGGCCCCGCCGGCCCCATCAACGAGAACGTGCTGACCCCCAACCGCAACTCGCAGTACTCTCTTCGCGTCAATCACGACTTCTCCTCCACCCACCGGCTCTCCGTCGGCTACAACTTCGAGGAAAGCACCAGCACAAATGCAGGCGTCGGCGGCATCACCTTGGCGGAAGCCGGCTACAACCTCAACTCCCGCGAAGACGACGCCATCTTCAACGACCGCATCATCATCACCCCGAATCTCATCAATCAGCTCCAAATCACCTTCGAGAAGGACGAGGATGTCACTCGCAGTGTCACGGATGCGCAATCCATTAAGGTGAGCGGCTTTTTCATCGGCGGTGGCGCACAGGCCGACGTGGCTCGCACAGAGAACACCATTCACGTCAACGAGGTCGTCACCTGGAGCCACGGCAAGCACTACATTCGCGCCGGCGTCCAACTCCCACAGTTCAGCCGCCGTGCCGTCGATGACCACTCCAATCGTCTTGGCACCTTCAAATTCGCATCCTTGTCCAACTACACTGGCAACACTCCCTTTGTCTTCACCGCACAACAGGGCGTCGGCCGCGGTCTCTATTGGATCAACGAGTTCGGTTCGTTCATTCAGGATCAGATCAAGGTCAGCCCGAAGCTCCAGCTCTCATTGGGCCTACGTTACGACTGGCAGACCTTCATCCCGGACAACAACAACCTGGCGCCGCGAGTCTCTCTCGCCTACGCTCCCGGCAAGGGCAAAACCATTCTTCGCGTCGGTACCGGCGTCTTCTACGATCGAACCGGCGGCGACTTTCCCGAGACCGTCAAGCTCCACAACGGCGTCGTTCTCCACTCCGTCCAAATACAGAACCCACCATTTCCTCCCCCAGCGAACTCCAACATCGGCAATCTTCCGACAAACCTGGTTCGGTTCGACCAACACGTTCGCACTCCCTACGCGTTTCAATACAGCTTCGGCGTGGAGCGCCAGATCCATAAAACAGTCACGCTCACCGCGGCGTATCGCGGACAGGTCCAGATCAAGAGCTTCCGCTCCCGCGACGCGAACGCCCCAATTCTTCCTCCGAACCCCGACCTCATCACCGACTATCCACGCCCGGACCTCAACTTCGGCCAGATTCAACAGATCGAGTCCGGCGGCCGCTCCCTTCTCAACGCACTCGACCTCTCCTTCCGCGGCCACGCCGGACGCTGGTTCAACGGGCAGGGACAGTACACACTCTCGCGTTTCTATAACAACACCGGCGGCATCAACGCCTTCCCGCAGGACCAATACCACCCCAACGACGAATGGGGTCGCGCCGATCAGGATCGCCTTCAGCGCTTTAATCTAATGGGCAACATCAATCCCGATCATTGGCTCACGCTGGGAGTCGGCGCCACGCTCTACTCCGGCACGCCATATAACGAAACCACCGGCAATGACGACTTCCGCACTGGCCTCGGTAACGCCCGTCCCGCTGGCGTCGGCCGCAACACCCTTCAGGCAGGCGGCGTCGCCTCCCTTGACCTCATCTACAATCACGACTTCTACCTCACCAAGGACAAGGGAGACGACGCGAAGATTCTGTCAGCCGGCGTCTCCGGCTTCAACGTTCTCAACCGCACCAACTTCACAAGCTACATTGGCTCCTTGAATTCCCCTCTGTTCGGCCAGCCCACCGCCGCCCTTGCCGGTCGTCAGCTCCAGTTTTCATTGGGCTATCGCTTTTAGTCTCTGGAGTCATCGCATCAAATCCAAGGCGAGCTCCGCCCTGACCGAAGAACACCATGTTCTTTATCTATTACATTCAAAATAGCTGTCTAGTATATTGAAAAAATATGTGTTTATCGTCAATCACTATTGACAGCCTCGATATAATGAACATATATACTAAAGAAGACCCGGCTAATAGTCGGGTCTTCGCATTTTAAACGGAGCAAAGCCAAGTGAATTAATCAAGGAAGTACGAACTTATGTGTTTTATTTTGAATACTTTGCAAATTTTTAGGGGGAGGCAGAGGTACATCATGCAAGTTATTATCAGCGACCAATCGCTGCCTGCTATCCTTCCCCAGATGCCCTCCGCGACCAAACCCACCCGCGCTCCCTCCGTCGCCGGAGCAACCACCGCCCTTGTCCTCCTGACCGCCCTTAATTTCGTCAATTACATTGACCGCTACATCCTGCCCGGCGTACAGGAGCAGATCAAAGGCGAGTTTCGCCTCACCGACGAGCAGATCGGTTCACTCACCCTCTGGTTCATGCTCGCCTACATGCTCACCTCGCCCATCACCGGCTGGCTGGGCGACCGGTTCCCACGCAAGCCCATGATCGTCATCGCGGCCCTCTTTTGGAGCAGCATTAACTTCTTCACTGCCACGGTCCACTCTTACGACTCTCTCAACATCCGTCACGCCGCGCTCGGAGTAGGCGAAGCCAGCTTCGGCATCTTCGCTCCCGCGCTCCTCTCCGACTTCTACCCCGAAGGCCAGCGCAATCGCGTCCTCACCATCTTCAACGTAGCCATCCCCGTCGGCGCAGCTCTCGGCTACCTCGTCGGCGGAACCGTAGGCGAACGCTTCGGCTGGCGCATGTCTTTCATCGTCTCCGCCATCCCCGGAGTCATCATCGCCCTGCTCATAGCCTTCCTCATGAAAGAACCGGCCAGAGGAGCGAGCCAGCAAGACAAGGCAAAGCTAGAGAAGGGAACCGTCCTCTCGCTTCTGAAGAATAAAGCCTACCTAACCTCCATCCTCGGCTACGCCGCCGTTACCTTCTCCCTCGGCGGCATCTCATGGTGGATGCCCTCCTTCCTTGAGCGCGTTGGAGGCCACTCTCAATCCAGCGCTGCCTTTCTCATGGGAGCCATCACCGTAGTCACCGGCCTCGGTGGAACCATCACCGGAGGAATCATCGCGCAACGCTGGTCGCGCAAGACATCCAAGGCGCTTTACCTTGTCCCTGCGATCAGCGCAGCCCTGGCCGTCCCGCCGGCGCTGGTCTGCTTCTTCGGTCCTAAATCACTCACCATCCCAAGCCTCGCCATCGCCATCTTCTTCATCTTCCTTGGCACCGGCCCGGTCAACGCAGCTACCGTCAACGCAGTGCGACCAGAGATTCGTGCCACCGCGCTGGCCGGTCAACTCTTTATCATTCACGCCCTCGGAGACGCCATCTCCCCCCGCGTCATCGGAGCCGTCAGCGACCGCAGCAACCTCAACATCGGCCTCGGGTCCACCCTCATCACCCTGGTCCTGGCTTCCATCATCTTCTTCATCGGCTCCCGCTACGCCCCTCCGCTCCACACCACTGAAGCCGTAGCCGCCGTATGATCACGGCACTGAAACTCCTTAGCTGGCTCGTCGCCCTCGCGTGGCTCTGGAAAGCCATCTCCGCAGCCCTAGGTCTCCGCCGCATCCCCAACCTCCTTGACCCCCAGTACAACCAATCACCCGCAACCACTCCCTCCATCACCGTTATCGTCCCCGCCCGCAACGAGTCCTCCGACATCGCCCCCACCCTCGAATCTCTCCTCAATCAGGACTACCCCAACCTGCAAATCATCGCCGTCAACGACCGCTCCACCGATACCACCGGTGAAATCATCAACTCCCTCGCCGCACAGTACCCTGCAAAGTTACACGC